>Ga0163216_100148_pt1 | contig 177762 bp, 157 predicted proteins | sample SynspAceP_FD_167610 | JGI IMG/M metagenome (GOLD analysis project Ga0163216, IMG submission 167610) | Saline lake microbial communities from Ace Lake in Antarctica - Synechococcus sp. Ace-P (Illumina Assembly) | ecosystem: Environmental > Aquatic > Non-marine Saline and Alkaline > Saline ...
CGCAACCGAGTATTGAGGCGGGAAAACTCATTCCATTATTGGTAGATTGGCAGTTACAAGGTAATTACCAAGGTGATATTTGTTTACAGTATGTACAAAGTAAATACATGCCTAATAAAAATCGTGTATTTATCGATTTTATGAAACAAAGCTTACTTAAAATTCAGCCTAATTCATAAGCAGCGATTTGGTTCTGTGGTCCATTTAACCAATATTAGTCTCGGCTTAGTTGGTGTCTTTTATTGAACTAAATTGATTGCACATAACAATTGAAATTAGGTATCGATAAACAGTTAGTAAAAAAGCCCGAATATTACTATTCGGGCTTTCGTTTAAATGGTTAGAGCTAGACTAATAGATTTAAAATCTATTACATCATGCCCCCCATATTTATCTTAAGTATATATTTTAATTGAATAAGTTGTATGGGAGATACCAGAGATACCCCACTTTATACCCCTGACCTTTAAGTACTTAAGTTTTACGCCATCTCTAGCATTGATTTTTGTATAAATCAGTGTTTCATGATCATCAGCTAGTTTGTTTATCAGCAACTAAAGACAGCATTGCGTTAAAATCTATAAGTTGCTGAAACTCGCATACTTCGTGGTGTGCCAGGTTGGATCCAAACATCCGCGTATGAGTTAGTGTAATGTTCTTCATCAAACAGGTTATTAACTTCAGCTCGCAAAGTGAGAGAGTCAGTTATTTCATAGCTAGATGCGATTCGTAGCGTAGTATATTCAGGTAATTTGAAACTCGGGTCGCCAAACTCGCCACTTCTTTCACTGACATAAACTAAACTGGCTATTAAATCTAACTCTTTACCGGCAAGTTGCGTTTGTTGAACAATTTGCAGACTTAATTGATTTTCAGCAATATTGAGAAGATCTGAACCAGCAGGGACAAAGCCAAAAGAAATAAAATCGGTATAGTCATTTTTAGTTTCAGCATCAACATAAGAATATGAAACCCATACACTTAATGTCTCAGTAATATCACCGGTTAAATCAAGCTCGACACCCTTACTTGTAGCTTTACCAATTGCTGTGGCGTTAAAATCGGCATCGAAAGTTGCGATGTTTGATTGTTTCACATCAAAGACTGCAAATGTTCCCGACAGGGCACCATCATTAAGAGCAAACTTTACGCCTATCTCGGCTGATTCTGATAGATTCGGTTCTAAATCATTCTCATCAGTGGCGCCAGAAAGTGGACGAAAGTTTTCGCCGTATGCTGCATAAAAAGATAATACGTCTGACGCTTTATAAACAACACCAAATTGCGGACTAATTTTTGATTCCGAGTACTTAGAGACACTATCTGAACGGCGATTAACGAGCACTTGCTGATAGTCATCAAAGCGAGCACCGATACGAATATCTAGTTTATCGGTCAAGCTAATCTGGTCTTGGATGTACAAACCAGTACTTTCTTGTGTTTCAATACGGTCTATATTACCTGCCAATGCTAGAGAAGATTCTGGATACTGTCCGTAGATCGGAGCAAAAATATTAATACTTTGGTCTGTTGATCTGTCTCTAAGAGCAAATTGATCATTCTCGAACTTATCTGCATCGATACCCACAATAAGGCGATGGCTTAATGAACCTGTATCAAAACTGCCGCTTAATTCAGCTCTAATTACTTGATAGATTGCATTATAGTCACGGTAACGACTAAAACGCCCAAAATTTCCATCCTCGTCCGTTGCTGAAAAGCCATTTTCGGATGCAAGTCCCTCGAGCGAGGTATCACGATAGTTAAAACCAACCAGTGCACTCCAATCGGCGTTTAAATTGTGCTGAAATTCTATTTGGTGGCCAAGTACATTGGTTTCTATTGGTCCATAGCCTGGTTCACCAAGAAAACGACTATCTGGTATTACGCCAAGCACGCCATCGACTGCAATGACACCACGATCAAATGGTATTTTCTGATGGCTGTATTCTAGTTCGTAAGTAAGCTGACTTTCATCACTAATTCTCCATAGAATAGATGGACTCAAACCTTGCTTCGTTGTTTCAACCGTGTCACGAAAACTTTCTGCATCTTCATAAAAGCCGACCAATCTTACTGCGACGTCATCAGAAATAGCTGTGTTGATGTCTATGTCGGCTCTGGCAGTACTAAAACTGCCGATGGATAAGTTGATCTCAGTCTTTTCATCAAAGTTGGCGCGTTTTGTTACCAAATTTATCGTACCACCTGGTTCACCGCGACCAAACAGGGCTGCACGCGGGCCTTTTAATACCTCAACCGATTCTATACCAGATAAATCACGAGAACCGCCAAAACCTCGGCCAGCATTAAAACCGTTTACTAAATAGTTACTGGGTAGATTTTCGTCACCTACGAAACCACGCACTGCAAAGCTATTCCAAAGACCACCGAAATTATTCTGACGGGAAACAGACGCCGATAAATCTAATGCTTGGGTCAGGTCAAATACGCCGGCATCCGCTAGGATTTTTGAATTGATTTTCAATTCAGACTGAGGTGTTTCCAGGGCGATAAAGTCACCTTGATATGCTTGACGAGATCCCACAACAGTGACTCTTTCAACAGTGCTTTTACCTTGCGTATCTGACTCTTGCGCTTCTTCACTAAGCGCTACTTGAGAGTGGGCAATACTTAAGCCAGCTAAACATAGTGCGATATAGCTGAGTTTGAATCCCTGTTTGTTCTTATTCATTGCGAAACCTTGTTTTGTTATTGTGTGTTATTTAAAAAGTGTATTAATCGAAAAGAATGATTTAAGAGCCCGATAATTCTTCAGTTTTTGTCTTAATCCCTGCTGCATCCATCGACCGGTCAACTCTTATTTGTTCAAAGCTGGGTATTGACTCTAAGGTGGATTTGTCAAAATCGTCCTGACTAAATAACCACGGGTAATAAAACATGCGCAGTGTTTGGTGAAATTGGCGTATTTGTTGTTCATACTCAAACGCAGCTAACGCATCTGTATTAGCCATATGAGTTAAGTATCGTTGTAACAAGAGTGGTGGCGACAGTAACGATACATAACCGGCTAATTGATATTTTCTAGCAGCGGCCGCTCTGTAGTCGCTTGATAGGGTGGCTGCGGTTTGGTCTCCTACCTGTTGAAATGCGTAATACCACTTCCATTCAAATTCACTTTGCATGGACACGTGGTTTATGTATTGCGGGTGAGTGTCGGTAAAGGCTTGCATCGTGGTTGCTTTTGGTAAATCCCAAGCGTCATTTACCGCTTCGCGTTGGGTGAGCACTATGTCTCCACCTTTGGGTGAGTGAACGCTTTGGTTGATGACTAAATCTCCCAAAATTGGTAGTACAAATGCTAACAACACCCACAAACCGATGAGCCCTGACGCTACACGAGGTGCACTATCAGCTTTTTTACCGAACCACAGGCTTACCATTGTCCAGAAGCTAAGATAGACAAGGCAGCTAAGTGAAACCAACACTATGCTACTCATTGGTGTGTCGCTTAACAGCGCACCAACAATAAAAGGCAACATTAAACATAAGAGTATTGCAGCAAAACGCACAACAGCGCGGGCGCCCCAAAGTGCTGGTGAATATTTGGCTGTGGTTACCAACAAATCATGCCTACCGCTGGTGCGTTCACTGGCATACAAATCGTGGAACAAAAGAATGATGAGAAGCGGTGAAAGGGCACTGATCACAAACACAAAATCAATCTTACCTGCTTGGGCCAATTCAGCATTTTGTGAATCACTTTCGTAAATTTGCCCCTCTAACGCCAACATTCTAATGCGGTGTTTCCAAGGGTAGATATCGCGCTCTCCTAAGGCTGCAAAAGCCAGTTGTGAAGGAGGGGAATAAGTAAGATGAAAACTGTAGTAAGCAAGTGAACCAGGATCGCCATATTTGACTTGTGCTTCATTTCGGTCAATCAGATCAGCCGCTTGTAAACGTTCAATCGTTTGGTGTTGCTGAGTGATCTCACTTAAACCGCTGAAAATAGAAAAGCTAGAAAGTAACAAAGAGCAGGCGAGCAACACAATAATATAGCGCTGACGCAGCATAAAATGCCATTCTCGTTGCAGTTGTTTAAACACATACATCATAAGGCACGCCTCCCAACAAATCTGATAAGCACGCTCAGGGCTGCAATCCATACCAACAACTGCAAAAAAGCGCTAAAACTTCTGTTTAAGCGTGTACTTGCATCATCAATAGTAAAATTAAAGTTTTGCAATATTTGCCAGTTCTGGGCACTAACGCGGGCTTTTTTAGTCGCGTTTGCATCAACATTGCGATTCATATCATCGGTATAACTGAGTTGCTCTACATGGACTTTGTTGAGTGCTTGCACAAAACTAAATCTTAGTGCTTCTGCTTCTCTCATAAATTTATGATGGGTTTCAATGCTGGTACCAGCGCTGATCATGGATAGTGCGCGCATAGCGACCATAGGCGATAACCAACCAAAATGACGGGAAATTTGGGTTTGTGTTAATTCGTTTTGCATACTTTTTTCAGCAAAACGATTAAGTACCTGAGTTAACTCAGCTTCAGAAGCACTAGCAACTGCTCCTCTGAAATTAATAGGCAGTTCTGCAACCGTATCGACATTGTATTGTGCCAACAAAGAGGCTTTTAATTTGGCAAAAGCAGGGTCAGCGGCATTATGCCCATCGCCCAGTTTACGTAGTTGTGCAATAACCGCAAAGTCTGTTTCCAGCTTGCCAGCTGCTGGTGCGCTTGTTGCCGCAGTGGTGCTGGCAATCCTTGGCATAGCTACGCATAGCAGTATCCAAACAAATGCCAAACCGGTGAAACTCTCACTGTTTTTAGAAACTGCACTTGAAAAAAGTAATACCACAAGTGTCCAGACAACCAGATAAAGGACATAAGCGAAAATAAAGCTAGCAACAATTAGGGCACTCTCACCTTGTATAATGGCAACAGATCCAGATACCACCAGTGGTAACATAATTAGACCTACCACAGACAGCAACGCCAGCCCCTTGCCGATGATAAGCGTGAAAATAGAAGTACCCTGAGACAATATAAAGGTTAGGGTCTGTGATTCTTTCTCGCGGCTAACAGAGCTGTAACCAATCAAAATTAACAGTAATGGTGCAAGTACTTGAACAATAAAAGCCGGTGACAAACTGCCTAATTTAGTCAGAGCGGTGCCTTGTCTCTGGTCAGCAAACATTGCACTATTTTGCCTGTGTCCTTCAAGAAATATAGAATTGCCGGTATAAGCATCGACCCCCGGATCTAATGTGCTCAGGGGTGATGGCACTCTAAATGCATAGTGGCCGTAGTGCACCATTCGATGAGGGTGGCGGTCTGGCTGCTGTGCAAAAGCTTGCTCTGCGGAGATTTGTTGTGATTGCCTCGCATGACTCAGTTCTATCATATTGAAAGCTGTCACTATGACGGATGACAAGGTCAGTAACAGGCCGATAACTAGGACAGATAAAGCCAATTTTGAGCGGATCCAATAGCGCCACTCGTCCATTGCTACGGTTAGTATCTTTGAAGGGTTATGGTTTTTCATGCAGTTTGCCTTTGGGCAAAGGCGGCGTGCACTTGTTCGGTGTCAATACGGCCCTTTTCTGGCGCGGCAAATTCACCTACTAGTTCACCATTTCGTAATAACCCAATCCGATCTGCAACCTGACATGCGCCATAAACGTCATGGGTCACCATTAAGATAGTCGCGCCAGTAGAGGCTAGCTCTCGCACCAATTGATTAAATTCATCAATGGCAACGGGATCTAAGCCTGATGTGGGTTCGTCTAGCAAAAATATTGGTGCTTCACGTAACAACGCTAACGCAATCGCTGTTTTTTGACGCATTCCTTTAGAGTATGTTTGCATATAGCGATCCCATGCATCGTGTTGCAAGGCAACTTTCTTGAATGCTTGGTTGATGTCTTCATCTGATTTTTTGATATCCGCTAGAGATAAAAAATACTGTACATTTTCTCTAGCGGTTAGGTGAGGATATAAGGTTGCTGACTCAGGCAAATAAGCTGTTTTACCTCTGACATAATGAATTGATGCTGCAACTTCGTTACCAGCGATCTTTGCTGAGCCGCTAGTGGGTATGTTAAATCCTAGGAATGTTTTTAATGTCGTTGATTTACCCGCGCCATTGCCACCAAGCAGCGCGTATATTTCACCTGTATTTACCTGAAAGTTTAAGTTTTTGAGTATGGAGTTGTTGTTAATTCCTACACACAATGAACTGGCTTCAATTATGGCATCAGGGTTTTCATTATTTGTAATCATAGCTACGCTTAAATTGTTATAATATCACATAAGTGTTGATATGTTATATTATAACAAAAGTGGCAGCAACAATAATTATCTATCAATAAAAAATTGGGAAAATGATCTTTTTATTTCAGAGGTACAACTTTGAATATAGGGATATTAAAATTTAGAAAATTTAATACCTAAAACGACAAAACCCACCCCCAAAAAGGGGTGTTAGTTTTGTCGCAATGCAATGAAGCGTTACAAGGTGTTAGGCCATTAAAGCGCCAGTAAATCACATCATTACTTTCATACTCATATCATCCATTTTTCTCTTTATATTCGACCTTATCTAAATGTGTAAGGGCTTTTTGGGATGTTCTTGTGTTGCACCTCGTTTAAGTGTTATGTTATATTATAACAATAAGTTCATTAACATAAGTACAGTCGATATTTATGAAAGACAAACTCGGTATCTTTTTCGCCTCTTTGTGCCTGTGTCATTGTTTATTCACTCCAGTACTCGTTTTGTTAATGGGGACCAATGTGTTTTTAGGTCACCTAGAAGCAGAGTGGGTGCATAAGCTACTTTTACTTCCCGTACTTGTCATTGCACTCAGCAGCATACCGAGACGCTGGCTGGTAACGCGAAATCAGTGGCTACTGATACTGGCTAGTAGCGGTCTTGTCACCATCATTTGTGCACAATTTAATCATGGCGCAAGTGAAATTTGGCTAACAGTGCTTGGTTCGATTTGTCTTATCGGCGCGCATTTTCTCAGTCTAACCCTTGCAAGGCATAAAGCGACTTCTTAGGCGAATGTGCTATTTCGCAACAAATATTATCAACGGGAACATATATGAACGAAGCTATACACACTTCTGTAGATGACAGTCGCTTACCAGTGACCTTGTTATCTGGGTATTTAGGCGCAGGTAAAACTACTGTGCTTAACGCCATACTCAACAATAGGCAAGATATCCGTGTTGCGGTGATTGTAAATGACATGAGCGAGGTCAATATAGACGCTGCTCACATCAATAACGAAGTCAGTCTTAATCGCACAGATGAAAAACTTATTGAAATGAGTAATGGCTGTATTTGCTGCACTCTAAGGGAAGACCTCTTATTAGAAATCAATGATTTAGCCGCACAAAACCGATTCGATTATTTGTTGATAGAATCTACTGGGATCTCTGAACCCTTGCCTGTGGCTGAAACATTTACCTTTGAAGATGAAGACGGCAACAACTTGGCGAAAGTAGCTAGGCTCGACACACTTGTTACTGTGGTAGACGGGGCAAATTTTTTAAGCGACTTTCAAGAAGCCAAAGACCTTTGTGACACGCCAGAATCCTTAGGCGAAGACGATGAGCGCAGTGTCGCCGACCTACTCATTGACCAAATTGAATTCTGTAACGTCATTTTGATCAGCAAAACTGATCTCATCTCTGCGCAGCAATTAAGCGAAGTCACGGCAACGTTATTCTCACTCAATCCTGATGCGAAAATCATTCCCATTTCAAATGGTGAAATCGCTATAGACCAAGTCTTAAACACACAATTATTTAGTTATGAGAAAGCACAACAATCCCCTGGTTGGTTAAAAGAATTACGCGGCGAACACATACCTGAAACCGAACAGTTTGGCATCAGTAGCTTTGTATACCGAGCGAGGCGTCCTTTTCATCCTAATAAATTTTTCGAGTTCCTACATCAAGAATGGCCAACGGGTAAGCTCATTCGCTCCAAGGGATTTTTTTGGCTCGCGACTAGACCTATGATTGCAGGACAATGGAGTCAGGCCGGAGGCATTGCCAGATATGGTGCTGCTGGACTTTTTTGGAAGGCAATTCCAAAATCAGATTGGCCAGACGATGCACCTTCCCTTGAAGCCATTCATTCACAGTGGCAAGAACCTTTCGGTGATATGCGTCAAGAACTGGTTTTTATTGGTCAAGATTTGAACCAATCGCAGACCCAAAAAGCGCTTGATGAATGTTTATTGACGCAACAAGAAATGTTGCAAGGTCAAAAAGCGTGGCGACAATTGCCCGATCCATTTCCAATATGGGAGGTCGAAGGATGATTGCTGCCCAGCTCGAACTAAGTTCAAGCACTTACATGTCGTATCACCATGATATTTTTACGCATTTTTTTGCCGAGCATATTAATGTATGCGGATGGCAACGAAAGCTTTCTGAGTATGTCTATGCGTACTCTACATTACTTGCTGAACATCAAATAAAAATAGTGCGAGAAATCTCTCCTGAAGAGGTCTTTTCTGAACTTAATAGACTGTTACCTGACTCACAATACAAACATGCCTTCCTAGAAGACGTGCACTTATTGTCAGATATGATGTGTTGCATATTTGATTGCAAGTCTGTGGGCTTAAGGTTAATAACGCTCGAGCATGCAATGTGCCCCAAATTTCATACGGATAAAATTAGCGGCCGACTTATTTGCACTTATATGGGTAAAGGTACCCAATGGTTGCCACATACTGCTAAGGGTGGTCTTGAATCATTAAACCAAACCAAAGCACTTAGTCAAATGGAAGAGCAACATACAATATTGAGTGCTAAACAAGGTGATGTGCTACTGCTCAAAGGAGATGCTTGGCCAAAAAATGAAGGTAAAGGGGCGATACATCGCTCGCCGCCGAATTCGTTAACCCAAAGAAGAGTCCTGTTGACATTAGACCCAATGTGAAGAAACTACTAATAGATACACCAGAGTAAATTAAATAATATGGATAAGATTTTATTGAAATGGCTATATTGCAATAGGATGTCTGTAGGGCTAGTTGCGATAGCTATTTGCATCATTGCTTGGACCTTAGAGCTAACTGACTTGGTCTATGTTTGCCCATACTGCCGAGCACAACGCACAATCATCGGGTTATTAGGCTTGAGCTTACTGTTACCCAACCCGGGTAACTGGATAAATTTATACTTTGCCAGCACCACCGCAGCATTTGGTTTTTTTATTGCAGCTCATCAGCACTTTGCAGGGTGGAAGAAAATCATGTTTGGGAAGTTTGAATGGGGTGAACATTAGTATATTAACCCTTGGCTGCTGTCTGGTTGTGCCATGTTATTGATATCTGGTCTTTTACTGCTTATTTGGACAACGCCCAACACCGTTAAGACATCAAAGTTGAAATAAGGTGGTAAGACGTTTTTATCTGCGCGTGATGTTGTGTGCATCAGCTAAATTACTCAGCCATTACCTAAGCTCACATCTAAAAAAATTTGCACAGAGCCACAAAACAAAAAGCCCGCAGAACTAATGTTCTGCGGGCTTTAGTGCAATGCTATAAAATGTTACAAGATGTTATGCAATCTAATGCAATTACATCATTCCGCCTATACTCGACTTAGTACATTGTTTTTATTGACTATTTAAATTTTATTAAAAAAAGGTACCCCACTTAGTACCCCATAAATGTTGCAACTTAATGCAATCCTATGCAATGCGATGCAATCGGTTTGGACCAGCCAATTAAAATTCAAACTATAGTAACCTTACAAAAAACTAGCACTCGATCTAGTATATTGTTTTTATTAGTTATTTTAATTTTATTGAAAAAAGCAGCCGACTTTGTGCACCTTAGATGTTGCAACTTAATGCAACCTTATGCGATCGCATGCAATTGTTTAAGACAAATGACCACTGAATTACAGCTTAATCTATTACTACCATCATAAGTATCATGAGCAGAAAACATCTGGGCTTCAACGATATACTATATGAAAATAGGAACTGCAGGTATATCCCCTCGCCGAGTTATATAGGCGATGCAATCCTTAGTAGCATTATTTTGGAAGGTTCGTGCACATGCAATAGGTGTCGTAAAGTTATCACCCTCATGTAGCGTAATAGTCTCATCATCGACACGCAAGGTAAGGCTACCTTCATGGATAAAAATGACCTCTTCTTCGGCCCGAGTATGCGCCGCTATTTTTGCTGTTGGCCTTAATTTAAGTGCGCGTACCACAAAACCATGTTGCCAATTAAGCATCGAAGCTTTTAGCTTTTCGCCAGAGGATGGGCCACCTACTAAGGCAGCTTCTTCGACGCCATCAAACTGCGATAACAAGGTATCGTGTTGCCAGTTAAAATCGTGGGTACGCAAAACAATATGTTCTAGAGTTGCACTATCGACAATCCGGTGCTGACCAATCTGCTCTTTTGACGTTACCGGCATAGGCGCAATCTCGTCGGGGACGACTTCGCCTTTGTTTGTGTCGACTAACGACCCGTCTTCTAGCAAAACCAGCCCATATTCCTTTGCTATATCGAATACAGAGGGCGCCCATGTCACTCGCCCTGGATCGTCTTTACCTAATACGGCATGCAAATACCCCAAACCTTTATGCTCGCCAGTTAACAAGCCCTCTTTGCACTCAAAGCCCCGAAATATATCCGTCGGAATTGATATCACATCGCCAGGAGACAAACTAACGCGTCCGTCTTTACCATCGACACCCGACATAAAGTCCCACTTTCCTGTGTGCACCACAAACACTTCTTCGGTTAAATGACTATGCTGCGAATTTAGGCAACCCGCAGGTTGACGTGCGCCACCGATATTAAATCCATGCGGGATACCAATATGCACGTGTTGCTCTGGGTTTTCGGCGACACCGGGTCCAATAATCGTAAAATTTTCTTTTTTGTCTGAGCCTGGGCTACGGGTGTCTATAAACGCCGTTGTGCAAGGTTTTAAGTCCTCATAACGAACAATTCTTTCTTGTAAAGACATGACTATTCCTCTTTATATGGTCTAGCGAGCAGTCCAGCCGCCGTCAACTTTAATACAGGTACCGGTTATCATTGCAGAGAGTGCGCTGAGTAAAAATACGCAGGCATTTGCGACGTCTTCGGTAGTGGCGAGTGTTTTCATGGGGATCATCTCGTATACGAACTTTTTAAAATCAGCATCTTCAAACATGGGCGCGGTGAGTGGCGTAAGCACAAATGTTGGCGCTACGGTGTTAACACGAATACCGTGCTCCGCCAATTCAACTGCCATCGCTTTGCTTAACCCTTCAACTGCATGTTTTGACATGCAGTAAAGCGTACGATTAGGAGAACCAACAAACCCCATCTGCGATGACATATTCACAATAGCACCGCCTGACGGCGTCATTTTAGTGGCTACCGCTTTTGCTGTGCGATACATACTTTTAATATTGATATCAACGACGTCGTCTAAGTCTTTTGCTGCTTGCTCAATCATAGGTGCGACCCGATTAATGCCCACATTATTCACTAAGCCATCTAATTTACTTAAGGTGCCTATGCGCTCTATAAACGATTCTTTTGTTACGTCTTCTTGCCATATGTCAATATTCTGTGGCGCCAATTCTTGCAAACTTATTAGGTCGTCAGATGTTCTAGCGACTGCAATAACATGAGCGCCGCACTGAGCTGCCAAAAGTGCACAAGCACGTCCAATTCCTTTTCCCGCACCGGTGACTAAAACAGACTTACCGACGAGTAAATCAGCACTAAATCCAGACATCATTACACCCTAAATTATATTTTGCATTCGAAGTCATTATTAAGTAGGATAATCGCAATAGCAAGAAATTTGTTAAATTTATCGTAAAAATAATTATGCTTTGGAGGCCAAGAATGATTAAGTATTTAAAGAAAGGACCTACTCAAGAAGAGAAGGTAGCGTCGAATAAAAAAGTACAAAATATAGTGGAAGACATTATTAGTAATATCGAAAATAATGGTGACCAAGCGGTCAAAGAATACTCAGAAAAGTTTGATAAATGGACTCCGAAGTCATTTAGGCTTTCTAAACAGCAAATTGCCGACTGTTACGCCGAGCTCGATGAGCAAGTGATTTCGGATATCAAATGGGCGCAAACGCAAGTAAGAAATTTTGCCCAAATACAACGTGACTCGATGAAAGACGTGGAGTTAGAAACACTGCCCGGCGTCACACTTGGGCACAAACATATTCCTATGGAGTCAGTAGGTTGTTATGTACCGGGTGGCAAATACCCCTTAGTTGCATCAGCACACATGAGCGTAGTAACTGCGAAAGTAGCCGGTGTAAAGCGGGTTATTGCTTGTGCCCCTCCGTTTGATGGTAAACCCTCTCCTGCTATAGTGGTTGCTATGGATATGGCTGGCGCCGATGAGATATATTGTTTTGGCGGCGTACAAGCCGTAGCAGCTATGGCCATAGGCACTGAAACCATCGCCCCTGTAGACATGATTGTTGGTCCGGGTAATGCTTTTGTTGCTGAAGCTAAACGCCAGTTATTTGGTCGTGTTGGCATCGATTTATTTGCAGGACCTACCGAAACACTGGTGATTGCTGACGACAGTGTTGATGGAGAATTGTGCGCCGCCGACTTATTAGGTCAAGCAGAGCACGGCCCAACGTCGCCTGCGGTATTGCTGACCAACAGTGAACAACTCGCCAAAGAAACAATGCAAGAAGTAGAGCGACAGTTAACAATATTACCTACAGGCGAAGTGGCAGGCCAAGCTTGGCGTGACTTTGGTGAAGTTATTGTATGTGACACTTACGAAGAAATGCTAACTGTGGCAAACGACTTAGCATTTGAACATGTGCAAGTTATGACCAAGAATGTAGGTTACTTCAAAGATAATATGCAAAACTTTGGTGCGTTATTTTTAGGTCCTGAAACTAACGTATCTTATGGCGATAAATGCATTGGCACTAATCATACACTACCAACTAAAAAGGCAGCGCGCTATACTGGTGGCTTATGGGTTGGAAAGTTCATTAAGACATGTACTTTCCAATATATTACTGAAGAGGCATCGGTAGTAGTTGGTAATTATTGTTCTAGATTATGCGCTGTAGAAGGTTTTGCAGGCCATAAAGAACAGGCCGATATTCGACTGAGACGATATGAGAAATAATATTGACTAAAAATAAACGTGTCACATCTTATGATGTTGCCAGAGTAGCGGGGGTATCGCAGTCGGCGGTATCCCGTGTTTTTCAAAAAGGCCGAAGCGTTTCTCAAAAAACTAAAGATAAGGTTTTAGCAACAGCAAAAGAGCTTGGCTACCAGCCAAATGCTATAGCCCGTATGCTTATCACCAAGCGCTCGGGCATGGTGGCTGTTATTTTGTCATCGCGGGTAAATCTTATTTATCCCGAAGTATTATCTTTGTTGAATAAACGCTTATCTGAGAAAAACGAACGGGTGTTACTATTTAATTTAGACGACACCGCAGGCTTGGACGATATTTTAGAACATATATGGACCTTCCAGTTAGATGGTGTTATCGCGATTGCGGCACATTTTGATAACCAGAGTATTAATAAGTTCAAAGAACACGAAATTCCTGTGGTGCTATACAACCGCAGAGTAGCGGGGCATTCGGCGAGTTCAGTATGTTGTAATCATGAACAAGGCATATTCGAGTTAGTTGATATTCTGCACAATTATGACCACCAGAATTATTTAATTGTTGCTGGGCCAACGGAGTCTGATGTTGCGCTAGAGCGCTGTGAACTAGCCGTTAAAGCGCTTACAAATAAAGGGTATCAAGATGTACCGGTGCGACATGGCGATTTTACCTACGACTCAGGGCGTCATGCCTTTTCTGAATATGTAACAGCGCATGGTGCGCCCACTGCGGTGATATGCAGCAACGACACAATGGCGATTGGCGTAATAGATGAAGCAAGGGAAAGCTTTGGTTTACGCGTTCCGCAAGATTTGTCTGTGGTCGGTTTTGATGGCGTCAATGCTGCGTCGTGGAAAAGCTATAAGCTCACCACCATTAAACAACCTATTGAACAAATGATCAAATCGGCGGTAGATATTTTACTCGAACAAATTGCTTCCCCTGAAAATCCAGCTCAATTGCGCGTTTGGTCTGGTGCTTTAGTGCAGGGAAATACGGTAGGACCTGCAAGGAATGAAAAATAAACCGCTGCTAATTTTTATACCCGGTACTTTATGCACCGGTGAAATGTTTATGCCTATTTTAACTCAATTACCTTTTGAGACAAAAACGCTTGATTTGACTCATCAAGATAACTTAGCTGAAATGGCGCGCGCAGTTATGCAATTGGCCGATGGCCGTTCATTTATTCCTGTTGGATTTTCTATGGGGGGAATGGTTGCCTTTGAATTATTACGCATGCAGCTGCCCAAAATTGTTGGCATGATATTACTCAACAGCAATTGCCACGCAGATCTACCTGGGCGCAAAGCGGGCAGGGATGCGCATTTGGCGATAGCACAATCACAAGGCATTGAAATACTAGTTAGGCAACATTATTTGCCAGTATATTTTAATGCACCTCACTGTGCACAGAGTGAAATAGTGGTCGATATGGCCGTAAATCTTGGCGTTCAAACCTTTGTGTCACAATTGAAAGTGTTAGATGAGCGCCCCGACTCCTTGGATGTGTTAAAAAGGTTCAGTGAACCAGTATTGATAGTGGGCGCACAAAACGACCGACCTTGTCCGCCTGAGCATCAAAAGGTAATGGCAAACGCGGCAAAAGAATCGGAACTACATATCTTGGATAACTGCGGTCATTTTGCTCCTCTAGAAGCGCCTGCAAGCATCGCCAATATAATTACCAAGTGGGTAAATAAATACTATGAATGATTTTAAGCAAGCCCTTGGAAATAAACAGCCCTTATTAGGAACGTTTATCAAAACACCACACCCTCATAACACCGAGGTACTCTCTAAGATCGGGTTTGCTACATTGTGTCTTGATGCAGAGCACGCACCGTTTGACCGGCAAGATTTAGATGTGTGTATTTTGGCGGCCAAGGCCAATCAACAACATGTTTTAGTGCGAATTCCTAATGATCATCATGATACTATTTTAAACACCTTAGATTTAGGTGCCGACGGCATTGTGATACCGCATGTCAAAAGCGCGCAACAATTAGAAACAATAGTGAAACAGTGCTATTACGGCCACAATGGTAGAGGCTATGCAGGCTCTACTCGCATGGCGGGCTACACAACAAATAACATGCAACAAAACCTTAGCCATAATGCTAATAATACAGCTGTGATCGCGCAAATTGAAGATTTAGATGCACTTGATGACTTAGACGCAATTTGCCAAGTGAAAGGCGTCGATTGTTTATTCATTGGGCGAATGGATTTAACCGTTGCACTTGGCGAAACTAACCCTAATGCAACGAAAGTACTAAACGCAGTGAACAAAATTGTAGATGTTGCAAATCAATATGGACTTGCGACCGGCATGTTTATTGCTAATTTAGATGAGCTAGATGATTGGTTTAAGAAAAATGTTTCGCTATTTTTGTTGGGCTCAGATCATAGCTTTATGCTAAGTGGTGCCAGACAGTTACAAACTACATTTGAACATCATCAAAAAAACATTAATCAGGAAAATACGCCGTGAGATTGTTGTTTAATTCACTCATCGCTTGTGTGTTACTCAGCGCATTATTGGCATGCTCTGCTGAAAAACCAAACAAATCAAATACCTCAGGTATGGATTGGTCTACCCCAGACATTCCTAACTTATCGGTATTATCTATACCGCAATTACGCAAAAGGCAATTCGGTAGTGAGTTTGTAAAGCTTAAGGCTATACCTAACAACAGCAGCGGCTACTCCTCATTTATGCTGAGTTATTTAAGCGATGGCCTACTTAATTATGCACGTATTGATATTCCGCATGCATCTGCGCCAATTCAAGGCTACCCAGTATTACTTTATAGTCATGGCTGGGTGGGGATTGATAACGCGCCTTCGTTTAACTTTTTTCTCGACCAAAAAGGCAGTCAAGCTAAGTATATAGACGCACTCGCAAAGCAAGGTTATGTGGTGATCACGCCAGGCTGGCGGGGTCACGGTACGGTAAATAATGTGCCAGCTCAAGGCATCGAATTTATGCAGCTTTGGGATAACGCGAGTTATCTTAGCCCGTTGTTTTATGCCATCGATATGCTCAATGCACTCGACAGCCTAGACAGCTTAAACACAATTGAATTTGAACAAACAGCGCTTCATATTAACGTAAATAAAATAATGTTAGCCGCTCATTCACAGGGCGGCGATAACGCATTGACAATGTTAGCGATTGCCGGAGAGCAGTCAAGTGTGAAACACAATATTGCCTCGGCATCCATTTTTGCTGGTTGCTTTTTGCCACGCTTAGTTCAAGGCGGCTTTTATGGCGCGATGGCAACAAGCCATGAGGCATTTATGTCGGGTGATGGTACGTGGACAAAAAGCGCAATGGGTGCCAACGGTGAAATCAACCCTAACTTCCTCTTTGCTTACCCACCTGATTGGATCACAACAGTTAATCAGTCTGAATGGTCATGGCAGAACGAAACATGGTCTGTTAATTCAGTGAAGCAAGCCTACACGAATAAATACGACCAAATGTATGATGTACTCAAGGCCAATAATTTAAGCTCGTCGCAATACAGACTCAACACTGATAGCTCAGGCAAAGTAAGCGTTGAGCACCCTCAATATATTCAAGATGCCTACGCTAAATTAGATGCCATAAATTACCCGCAGTTTTTGAGCGAAGCGCTTGTACTGCATTACTCCGACCGTGATTATTACTCTCCCCCTGTTTGGAATGAGCACCTCAAACAACTATTGGTAAAAGCAAATTCAAAGGTTGCGTCGTTTGAATATCCGGGTAACACGCATTCGCTCACAATTAGCCAGCATAAATGGTTCTCTGAAAATTTTGATGAAGCCGGCATTGATAAAATGATTGCCCGTGACCTCAATTGGTTTTCTGAGTAAATCATTTCGAATGACATAACATATTAGTTTTCTGCGTGTAGACAATCGGAAACAAGCGTGTGAAACACAAATAGCGCGCTTGTTTAATGTCTGTGATGCAAGCTCAACGATGTCAAAAGAGCTTGAACGGCATCACCATATTTTTGCCAGCTATTGATACTTGTTTTGTAAATGGGTTGCCTGACTTGTTCAGCACTAGGCGTCATAACAATGCGCTGTGTTTGGTAAAAACGCTCGGTTGCTTGCTCATAGTCAAGGCCTAAAAACTTAAGCAAACGCGCAGTTTCTTTTGGTTGGTCTTCAACTACTTCTTCATATCGACTAACAATAATGTCATCGTGATACGACTGCATCCAAAATGCCATTAGTTGTTCATGCTCGCGGTAATAGTGTCCAAGCGCACTTAAGTCGTGTGCATAGCCTTGGCTATCATCGAATGGTAACTTGAAAATAGACAGGCAATTATCTACTGCATCGCGCTGACAATATACAAATTTCGCGTCGGGTAAAATGGCCTTTATAAACCCTATAAAGTTAAAATTAAGGGGGTTTTTGTCTGTAAAGAAAGCGTGCTCTCCAAACGTTTTAAGCATTCTTTTTTTGTAATCACCGCCCAGCTCTGTTAGTTGAAGTGTATTGAGTTGACTCATGCAATTAGGGTAAGGCGTATTCGCTATTCTTTCTGCTTTTTTAACCAAGTCGTTTACGTAACCTAATTCACCGGCACCAAATACATTTGAATGCGACGCTAGTATTTGTTCCGTTAAACTGGTGCCCGAGCGGGGCATACCAACAATGAATATAGGATGCACGTTAGCGATGCAAACTTTTGCAGAAGGTAACGCTCGCATGTTTTGCATGGCGGTTCTATATTGCTCGGTAAGCTTTGCGTTGTAAGGTGATTTCGCTGCTTTTAATTGCTGCGCAAAGGTGTAGTTATTTATCGCCAAGCTATATTGCTTAGCCTTATCATAATATACGCCCAAGGCAAAAAACAAAGACGATTTAAATACACTGGGTGTAGCAGCATCTGCCAATAGCGCATCTATTTTGCCGACTTCCTCCGCAGTTAAACTATGGTTCTTTAGCTTAGCTAGCTGATAAAATGAGCTTGCATGATTAGGTGTATATTTTAACGCTGACCTAAAGCTTTTAGCGGCTGCATCAAACTCCCCCAACTGCTCTTGTAATACGCCAAGGTGATTATACGCTTCACTATTATTAGGTTCATCTTTAATGACCTGTTGTAGGCACTCTTTTGCTGCTGCATAGTTACCCAACTGTTTTAGTGCTGTTGATAAATTGATGCGTGCGGGAATATAATTATCAACAGATATCGCTTTTTCAAACGTTTGCTGTGCATTTTCATAATCCACTTTTGCAAGGTGTATTTCACCTTTCACATTTAAGAAGTAACTATTGCTTGGCACTAAGTTGTTTGCATGGTCAATAGCTTTTAAAGCCAGTTCTAAATTACCTAACTCTTTCAACGAATGCGCAAAATTAGATAAACACTCTGGATAATTGGCCTCAAGCTTTAGGGCTGCCTCAAATGACGCAAGTGCTTTTTTGTGGTGGTTTTGAGCGGCGAGGACATTACCTAAATTGTTCAAAGTTTGAGGCTGTTGAGGATTTAAGATTAAAGACGTGTTAAAGGCTTCTTGCGCTTTTTGAAATTGATTCAGTTCTTTATAGGCAAGGCCTAAGTTATTATATGTTTGGTTGTTTTTACTATTTACGCCTACCGCCTTCTCTAGCACTTTTGCAGCTTGCTCTGCTTGCTCCAATTGGACAAATACGACACCGAGTAAATTCAAGCCATGTTCATTTAAAGGGTCGACTTTTAAAAGACTCTCAAATACTTGCTTCGCCTCTAATAAGCGTTCACTTTGAAGTAAAGTAAAACCATGTTGTATTTGCTTAGCTATTTGTGGGTTCAAAGCGTGCCTTTGCCTCTTAGATTCTTATTTTACTTGAGCACTTAGTATAAATAAAAAGGCCTACATAATGTAGGCCTAAATATACTAGTGATGTATATGGTTACAGCTTAGAAGTTATATGCGAACCTCACACCAAAGTTACGCGGGGAATTATAGTCATAAGCTACCCTCGCACGACTAAATATCTCTGTGTAGGTTTTGATTAGCTCGTCACTTGCATTATTAACATATGCTTGCACGCTATAATCGCCGTCAACAGAGTCCCATTTAACTGATAGGTCTATTTTGGTATATGCGTCTTGGTCTGCAAAAAAGACTGGTGCTCGATTACTAATAAAGCCAGAATTGTAGTACGCAAATACATGTGGCTTTATGGTGCCCATATCGCCTAAGTCGATAAGGTAAGAAAGACCTAAACCTACTGTCATATCAGGTGTATAGGGAGTATCTTGACCGTCAACCACATAAACATTAGCGTCATTGATAGTTTCCGAACCAATAGGAGCGACACCGTTCCATACTAGGTTACCAGCATCTACAATAAATTTATCATACTCGGATAGGTCAATAGACACACCAAAGTCGACAACGAGCTCATCGGTAACATCCCAAAAGCCCTCTATTTCTATACCGCGTGATAAAATTGAGCCACCAGGAACCTGTGTGGCCACAGCAACTCCTGTCGTGCCTTGCTCAATAAAAGCGGTAGTTGTTAAGCCTTCAAACTTACCACTGTATGCCGCTGCATTAAGCCGCAGCGCGCCATCTAATAAGGTTGATTTAGCACCTATTTCAAACGATTTGTTTGTTTGCGGCGTAAGTAATGTTTGCGTTGTAACATCGGTGGACCCTGTAATATATGCAGTGGCATAAGTCGCATATACCATTAAGTCGTCATTGACCTGATAATCAACACCTAAACGGTAATCAGTATTCTCGTCTTTACCTCTTTGTACTTCGCGTGTTCCATACGTCCGTACTGGCAATGCTGGCCCTAAACGCGCTGCTGTATCACCGAAGCTGAGTGGGTCGGCACTTTGTGATTCGCGGTCATCTTCAGTATAACGAAGCCCGGCAGTTAAATTGAGTTCATCGGTTAAAGCATAAGTTGCTTGCCCGTAAAGCGCAGTTGACTTAGTGCCGCCGCGACCTTCGCTGTTCCAATAAGCCCAAGATGGGGTATCAGGGGTGGCCCCGGCATAACCTGACCATGACTCTACCAAGCTGCCAAACAGATAAGCAGAGCGATTATCTGGGTCTTGACTATCGAAATAGTAAACACCAACGGTATATTGTAATGGGCCATCAAACAACGATGAAACCGTAATGTCCACTTGCTCTGATTGACTTGTACTGTAGTTGCCATCTACCCATGAAACTAAGCCGGACAAGTCTGCATCCATAAGGTTTATTGACTGATAATCAAACATAGCAGCATTTATCATGACACTATGGTCAGCTACTTCCCAGTCAATATTGATGTAAAATGAGGTCTCTTCAAGCTCGCGATTTGGCGTATAGTCATAGTCAATCGTTCTTGCGCCAGGCACAATAGTCGCAAAGGGGTCGCCATTACACACGTTACCACCTGAAACAACGCGGCCTCCAGGCCGGTCAGGTGAACCATCAGCACACCCTTCATAGATACCAAAGCGAGGGTCTAAAAATCCATTTGCGGCATTAATACGTGTGGGGTCATCTCTATCTAAGGGGATACCAGCTGGTTTATAACCATAATTTAAACTGCCGTTACCAGTATCTGACCAATGTGCTGCAGTTAAGTTAATTGACAAAGTATCGCTAGGCGTAAACAATAATTGTCCACGCACATAAGTGTAATCAGAATCTTTGATGTCGCCATCGGGGTTATTAATATTTTCTACAAAGCCGTCGCGCTTTTCATCAGCTGCAGTAATACGAAAGGCAACCTTATCGCTTACCGGTACATTGATAAAACCTTCTGTTTTAATTAAGCCGAAATCACCCAGTGTGACTGCGCCGCCAAACGAAAATTCTTCAGCGTCGGGTCTTTTAGTAATAACATTAATTAAACCACCAAAGGTATTGCGACCAAATAAGGTTCCTTGAGGACCGCGCAAAGCTTCTATGCGGTCAACATCTAAATAACCTGCAAGTGCTTGCCCCGTGGTGGGTAGATACATATTGTTATGGTAGATGGGTACAGCAATATCAGTAGTACCAGCACTACCTGCCCCACGCATAATTATTTGAGGGTTATTACCAAAACTCGTCACCGTAACACCCGGAATAGCTTTTTCAAGCGACATAATATCGTTAATTTGCATGTCGACGAGATCACCACCACCAATTGCGGTAACCGCTAATGGTACTTCTTGAATATTTGTGAGGCGCTTTGTTGCACTCACTTCTATTACTTCAATTTCTTTTTCTGCAGTAATTTGCGCGTGCGCATTTGAAAAAATCAAAGCATTTGCGACCGCCAAAGCAACCGTTGTTTTTGTTAATGTACTGTATTTTGTTTTCATAAGTCTCGTCCCCAAGCAATTCTTATTTATCTGCAAGCTTACGCAGTCGAATATTGTATTATTTTTATTCATAAAGTAATTGAATTCAAAAATACTTCGAATTCAAAATTAAATCAATAGGAAATTTAAGAATATAACGAATAAAATGATGTTATTTACCTTTTTAAGCGATTTTAATCGTTTTTATGGCCAATCAAACAAAAGAAGTTAGCTTCAAAAGCATCAATTAAAGACTTCGGAGTCAAAATGGCCTTTTTAAAAATATATTTATACTCTTCGCCGGGCTTTATTAAACTCTTTCATTCTTCCTAACACGTCTACACCCAATTGATCATAAACCGATAACATATCGATAAGCACCCAATTCTCTCTGATCAAATCACCTTCAACTCGCCAAAAATCTAAACTGCGCATGGTGATCTTTTGATGACCTGGTGCAATAGCCAACCAGCCACTGCCAGAAACCGACATAGACATGCCGGGCCAAGCAGTAAATCCAACATAGTTATTGTCGGAAAATGCATGTCCTGCATGCGGGTCCCCTACTCTGTCAGGAAGACCATTTAAAAAAGGAATCTGATGCCAATTTCTAAAACCAGTCATTGTTCTTGCCGTGCCAATGCCTGATGGTCCATACCAAGAACAGCGTGGATGCCAGTAGTCATTTAAACGCATAGCTTCAACGCCACCTGTTGCGTAATTACCTAGTGCATCACACATATCCATCACTATTTGATGCGCTTTACTCGATAGTTCTGACTTTGATTGGACTAATTGAACCCCATCTAAACTGGCAGGCCCAGGAACATGCCATTCTCGCCCTAAGCTTGGCACCAACGGCCAAGCATTTGCTTGCATCATTAATTCTGGAATATCCCAAATGGCTTGGAATTCAGTGACTTTTCCATTTTCAAATTTATAAAACTCATGAAAACGCATCGATACCATATGACCGGTAGCGGGAATGTCGAGCCAGTCTTTGTCAAACGTACCGCAATAATAACCACAACAACCAACCCAGTTATCTCCTCTATCAGTTGTACCCGAGATAATAATATGATCACGTCGCTCTAAGTCTGGTATAGATTGAAATAAAGGCATCAAAGCTTCTTCAAATAAGTCTTGTGCATCATTTAAATTTTCAAATGGAAAACACAATTGCACCTTACTGTCGCTTGCAAACAACTCAACTAAGTTTTGCTTTACCGCGTTAGGCTCAAAGTTATATAGCGCTTTGCTTAACTGATGAATTAGTTTTTTATTTTCCAATAGTGTCGCTGACATTAGCGGATTTCCTTCTTGAAAATAGCATTAATTAGAGCAACATCTGTGTTGACTGCTTGGGCAAAGTCTTGCTCAGTAATGAGATGTTTATCTGAATTATATTGGTTATTTGAAATTAACGAAGCATTAAAGTGCTTGATATAGTAGTGGCTATTTTCAAGGGGAGTAATTTTATCGTATTTGCCATGATGAATAACAAAGGGGGGTGAAAATTCACTTCTACCAAGCTTGTACTGAGCCGAAGACCATAAGGATACTAATTTAGCACGCTCTTTTAACTGCTGCCCTAACCAAAACGCGATAGGACTGCCCATAGAGTGGCCAATAATAACAACATCTTGGAATTCTACCTCAAGCTGTTTTTCTAATGCCATGAGACTGGCCAAGGCGTCCATAGCATAATACTGCTCGGGCAATTCAACTTGTTTTGCTTGATGAGTATATTCATAGCCTTGCGAACTATTATGGCCTCGATAATCCGGCACTAAAACGTTAAATCCTGCTTTAGCGTAGGCTTCAATCCAAGCGCGATAATAATTTCCAGGCCTTAATGACTCGCCTGAATTTAGCTTTCCGTACATAGGTGGATTGGGGTGGAAACCATGCGCCATAACCACCAAACCTGTTTCAGAAAAAGCTTTATTTTTTCCGCGAATAAACAGCGCATGTTGTTGTAAACCATCATATTTAAAACTCAGTAAATCACGTTGTAAACCTTCACTTTTATCAACTAAGCTTTGAATGCTTATCGTATCAAGTGTACGTGTTGATTTAAACACTTGGTAAGCAGCTAGCTTAAAACTTACTAATATTAATAGCGCTGTTATTAATAAGGTATTTTTTAACACTGCCTTATACTGCTGTTTGAGGATTAGTGATGTGCGCCGTGCGTGCTAAAATATCGACGCCTTGTTGTTTTAACCAATAGGGAATATCCATAAGTACCCAATTTTCCAGGAGTTTGTTGCCGTCTCGATAATACACATCAACCACTCTCATATCCGCACGGACATCACCACTTGGCATCCCTAAAAAACCTCCCCGTGACTTATTGGACAAATTTGGCCAACCAAAAAAGCAGGCGAAGCTCCCTTCAGCAAAGCGGCACACATGTCCGTTAAACACTTTGTCGTGTAGGCCTTCTCTAAACGGGTACATATGTTGCTGTTGGTAACGTGCAATAGTATAAGTAGAGCCAATACCTGCCGGGCCATACCAGCCCATATTGTCATGCCAGTTTTTCTGCATCACCTCCGAGCCTGCTCGGTCATTTCCACTGACATTCAACTTACTTAAATCCTCTATCATAGTGTTGAGGAGCGTGAGTGTTTGTTGCGCCTGCTCTGGCGGATAATCGTCAAACAGCAAACCATTATGATGACGCGGACCAGGGTGTAATATTGGCGAGCCTGTCTGGGGTGGAAGTGGGTGTATACCTACTTGTTGCATTAAACCAATAATATCTAGCCACAATCCCGTTTTAGTAATTTTGCCATTTTCAACACAGTTAAATTCCGCATATTTTAGCATCACCACTTTACGAGAAGCTCTAATACCAAGCCAATCGTTGTCGAATAATGCCATAAAGTGCCCCATACTCATTACCCAGTTTTCGCCACTGACTTCGTTAGTGCCGGCCATAAAGACGTCTTGCCTGCGTTGTATATTTAAAAATGAATGATACATAGGCTGCCATACCTGTTTGGCAACATCACAAACTTTGTCAATTTTGTTAAATGGGTATACGCCGTAAAATTCATAGTCATTGCCAGTGTGTTTATCTAAAACACCGAGCACTTGCTCTATATTTGCGTTTTCCATGTCGGAAAAATAATTGAGAATAAGCTGTTTTTCCTGCTGATAACTCGACATTTTAATAAGCCTTTGGTTAATAACCTGAATGAATAAAAAGTTTATTTACTAATGACTTCGAAGTCAATTAATAATATAATGTAGCACAACGGCATATAATAATTCAATAAAATTGACCTAGAGGCCCTGTTATGACTGAATTCGGCTCCCTTAATTGGGGTATTCTCATTGTGTATGTTGTTTCTAATATACTGCTAGGATTAGTCATTGGAAAGAACATAAAAACAGACCAAGACTTTTATATTGGACAAAAAACAACACCTTGGTGGGCCATTGGTATCTCTGTTGTGGCGACCTACGTCAGCGCGTTAACCTTTCTAGGTGCACCGGCTTGGGCATATAACGACGGCATTAGTGTTATCGCGATACACCTTAATTACCCTCTTGTGATTATGGCCGTTATTATTTTCTTTTTTCCCTTCTTCTATAACGCAGGTGTTGCCTCTATATATGAATACCAAGAAAAACGTTTTGGTAAGCGTGCAAGAGCGCTAATTTCTTCAATTTGGTTAATATCACAAACAATGTCATCAGCAGCTGTTTTATACGCGACCTCCGTTGTACTGAGTTTTATTACCGGAATCGATGTCATTGCAGCTATTTTTATTGTGACCATAATTGCCCTTATTTACACTGTGTTGGGGGGTATTACTGCGGTTATATGGACCGATGTTATTCAATCAGTGATTTTGTTTGCTGGGGCCGGCATTATTTTCTACGCGTTGGTAAATGAAGCCAATGTCTCAGTTATGGATTCATTGGGGCAATTAAAAGAGCAAGGCAAACTAAATCCGTTGAACTTTGACTTCGATTTTACTGCCACCACAACGGTTTGGAGTGGCATTATTGCCATGTCGCTTTACCACACAACAGTATATGGGACCAACCAAATGATGGTGCAGCGCACCTTAGCGGCTAAAAACATAGGCGATGCTAAAAAATCATACTTACTGATGGGTTTTGCAGCGTTCTTTATTTACTTCTTTTTTATTGTGTTAGGCGTCTTATTTTACACCTATTACCAAGGCAGGGTATTTGAAAACGATAACACCATAATTCTTCAATTCGCTGCCGACTATGGTATGCCCGGCCTAATGGGTATTATCGCGGCGGCCGTGATGGCCGCCTCGATGTCCAGCCTCGACTCTGCATTTAACTCGCTTTCTACTATTTCAACGCTCGATTTTTACAAAAAATACTTTAAGAAGAATGAAAGTAATGCCCATTACTTAAAGGTGACACGCCTATTTACTATATTCTGGGCCTTATTAATTATCTTCCCCGCCATTATGTATCACATACATAGTTCGGGCTCTATTTTAGAAGTACTGAGTAAAGTTGGCTCTTATTTTGTAGGGGCCCAGTTAGGCATGTTTGCCTTAGGCTTTTTCTTTAAGCAAGCCACAGAAAATGGACTCTTAGTGGGTACTCTTATGGGTTTTGTTGTAGTTGCAGCAGTTGCCTTAGGGACAGATGTAGCATGGCCATGGTATTGCCTAATAGGCGCCTCAGCTAATATCATAATCACCTTGATTGCTAGTCGAATAATTGACGGCAAACAAACCGAACTATCTGAATATACGGTTAAAGGCCAGAAATTAAAATTTGCTCGTGAAGGTTTAGCCGAGAAAGAAGACGGTTGGTATCGTGTGCCTGGTAAAGTCGACAGTATCAATTATTGGTTGTTCGCTTTCTTTATTTTGACCATCGTATTTTTGTGGTCGTTTGAATATATGGTTTGATTGGTATTATGAACTCAACTATGGATGTTTTTTACTCGCACCTGCAGGCAGGCAAGTCAATTGACGACCTTGTAGATGAACATGTGGTCTTTAATGCAGCTTACCCAATTAATGAGGTTGTGGGTCTAAAAGCAATTACGGATGACTACTGGCCTTTGTTCAAAAATGCTTTTGAGCACTTCGAACGTAAAGCGTTTATCGAATTTGACAGTGACTACAATGGCGAGCGATGGCTTGCCTCAACCGGTTATTTTAGTGGCGTTTTTGTGGATGATTTACTTGGTATCCCCGCTACCGGTAGGCTGCTGTATTTGCGGTTTACGGAGTTAGTTAAAATAGTAGAAGGTAAAATATCCCACTATTATATTATTTTTGATTTTTTAGATGTGATGCATCAGGTGGGCGTTAGCCCATTGTCTAAAAGTTTAGGTCATAGTGGCGCGATTCTCCCCCCCACAACAATGGACGGACTATCGCCTATCGTGTTCGACGAGACTCAAACTGATGAGTCAGAGAGTTTAGTTTTAAACATGCTTGACGAGCTAGGTAAGTTTGACGGTAAATCGCTATTAAGTATGCAATTAGACAAATACTGGCATAAAGATTTTATGTGGTATGGACCGGCCGGTATCGGCACCACGAAAGGAATTCAAAGTTTCCGCGATCATCATCAAGGGCCGTTTGTATTTAGTTTCCCTGACCGAGTTGTGGATCATAAAGCCTGCATCGTGAAAAAAGGCAATTACGTTGCTACAGGTGGTTGGCCGCATATGCATGGTACGCATAGTTCAGGCGGATGGTTAGGTTTACCTAGCACAAACAAAAAGCTGGAGCTTCGTGTAATTGATATATGGCGACGCGACGGCCACTTATTAAAAGAGAACTGGGTTGCGATTGACATCATCCATATATGCAAGCAAATGGGGCTTGATGTTTTTGCTGAAATGAAAAAGCGCCTGTAGCCGCTTTCATGCTAACGTGAGATGCCCGTTATTTAATGGTAACTTTTGTAGAGACAATTAAAAATTATGAACAGTAAAACAGTACAAAAAAACAATGTTATGCCTTTACCCACAAGTAAAGTAACGCAATTGTATTGGAAAAACCTACCCGAATTATTGACTCCGAGTGCCCCTAAATGCCAGTCGCTAGTTGGTTTTGATGAAGAGTTCATTGATATTGTTGATTACATTATTCGCATTACCCATCGAATTTGGGAACAAAAAAATGTGGGGCTTTGCACAGACTATTATGCACAATATTGCCCTGTGCATACTCTAGGTGCTTATGCAGATCAAGTATCAAGCGTTGTTACCGGCACCTTGCAAACCATTAGTGCGTTTCCTGACCGTTCGTTGATTGGCGAAAATGTAATTTGGCGCGACCTTGGCCCTGATTGTGGCTATTATTCGTCACACAGGATCACCAGTATTATGACTAATAAAGGTGCGTCGGAATTTGGTGAGGCAACTGATAAAACGGGCCGGGTGACGACCATTGCAGATTGCATATGCTTTGAGAATAAAATAGTGTACGAGTGGTTAGTGCGCGATAACAGTTTTTTAGTTAAACAATTAGGTATAGATGTACTAACAGCAAGCGAACATTTTGCAAAATTGCCAACCCACCCGAAATTTAACGAGTGGCGCCAAGCAGAGATTGCCCGGGTTAAAGCACAACAAGCAAGCGAGCATCAATGGAATACGCCAGTTAACAAAACTGCTGTCGAATTTAGTAAACAATGGTTAGATACCCTGTTTAATCAAAAGAACTTTGGCAAAGCCAAATTGTTTTATCACCTCAATGCAAAATTACAATGGCCAGGCGGCAGGCAAGCTGTTGGTATACCCAGCATCAAAGGAACAATGATCCAATGGTTAGCCATGTGCCCTGATGCACAAGTGACATGTGACCACGTTTGTACTGTCCCTTTTGATGAAACCACTGATACGCATGATATCGCCATACGCTGGTCGCTGGCGGGCACGTTCAGTTCCGCTGACAAGCGCATGGCAGCATACCGAGGACAAGAATTTTTTATATTGGGTGCTTCGCATTTACGCGTAGTTGGCGGCAAAATTAGTGAAGAATGGACTGTATTTGATGAGGTCGCTGCTTATGCCAACCTTATCAGAGATTTTAATCAGACAAATACAGCTGATGGGGCAATATCATCATGCTAAATTCAATTATAAACGCATTTACCAAAGGTGATATTAAGGGTCTAGATGCTAAATTATTGCACAGTGCCTATTGGTCACAACATAATGCAAAACTTTATGGCTCTGAAAAACTAAATACGATTGTCGGCAACTTTCTGAGCCTTGTTGGTAAGGTCACAATAATACCCCGTCAAAGTATCAGACAAGACAATTACTATGTCATTCATCTAGTACTTGAACCTGAAAATAGCAGTAGCAACGTCAATTATATTCTCTGGCTAGAAACCGACCAACAGCTTATTAAGTCTGTAAACTCTATTATCGACACAGTCCAATTAGCAACGCTATCTAACCTTAGTGTGCAATCAATAAGTGATAACTTACCCACTGCTGATCCATTGGTAATTTCGGATTATGACCAGCAAGACCATTTGCAAAATGAACTTGCATGGCCTTCTAATTTGATTACCGGAAATGATAAAAAAATAAAAATATTGGACCAGTGGTGGTCGATATGGATTCAGAGACAATTAGCTAATATAGACAAAGTATATGCCGAAAATGCACTTGTTAGCCTTCCTGGCCAAGCAGAACAAAGCAACCGGCAAGGGATATTCGACTTTGTATTATCAGTTACATCAAAACTTACTAGAGTTTTTACTCAAATAGAAGACATCGTAATAGAAGACACACACGTGGCTATTAAATGGTTCCTAGATGGAGATGAGTCAAGCGCTAAAGTTAGGCTTCCCTTTTTTACAGTTTTAGAAATTGATAATGGTCAGATTGTCTCAGACACTACTGTTTGTGACATTCTTTCCTTTAATAAATACTTTAATCAGTCCCGTATATTCGATCATATTTCACCAGATTTGTAATTGGGAAAAGTACACGTAAATACCACTGAACCTAGTATCTTTAGGGTTTTAAGAAAGAATAAGTACAAAAAAAGCCCGCAGACTATAAAATCTGCGGGCTTTAATACTGCTATATTGCAACCTTATGCAATGCTATGCACGGCAATGCAATTACATCATGCCGCCCATACTCGACTTAGTGCATTGTTTTTATTAAACATTTAAATTTTACTAAAAAAAGGTACCCCACTTCGTACCCCATAAATGTTGCAACTTAATGCAACGCTATGCAATAGCATGCAATTAGTTTGGGTAAGGCAATTTAGATAATGGTTATAGCAACGGGAGAAGAAAGCCGCACTAAAATTAGTCGCAGCATGTTTTCAGTGCATTACCATTAATAGTGGAATGCGGGCAGAGCCTATCGAGTTGATGGCAAATTACTTTGAAGGGCTCTAGGGAAGAGTGACTTTTTAGTGTGGTTTGGATTTTAAGAGTATAAACAAAAAGCTAAGCATTCCTCTTGAGGTTTTACTTACTTTGTTGTCCATGGGAAAAGCAACTTTCTTGTTTCAGATTTACTAAACAAAGATTTAAAAAATTAATACACAAAATTTGTCACATAGGTGATAAACAAAATACGAAAATGTCATTAATCTATGGTCATCATTGAAGAAGTGATTGGTAGCAGTGCTTTTTCAGAAGTATGCATGTTTAGTAAAAAATAAGAGATACAAATTATGACTAATAAATCCTTTCTTATATCATTTCTAGTGGCGCTAACTTTTCAGTGCAGCGCTGTTTCTAAAGCGCAAGAGCCGCTGCCTTCATGGCACGATACTGACAGCAAACAAGCCATAATATCATTTATAAAGGCGGTGACCGATCCAAACTCGACTACGTTTGTTATTCAAAGCGAGCGCATCGCCACATTTGATAACGACGGGACTTTATGGGCTGAGCAACCCATTTACATACAGTTACTTTTTGCTATTGAACGCATTTATGCGCTAGCCCCAAATAACCCCCAATGGCAGAGCCAAGAACCATTTGCAACATTGCTCAAAGGAGATATTCCAGCCGCTTTAAGCAAAAGCGAAACGGCGGTAAATGATATCGTTATGGCCGCGAATGCTGGTATGACTAATGAAGAGTATAATGATGTAGTGACCCAATGGATTAAAACGGCTAAACACCCCGTTACTCAACAAGCAGTGACTAATATGGTTTACCAACCAATGTTGGAGCTCATAAACTACTTACAGGACAATGGTTTTAAAACCTATATTGTTTCCGGTGGTGGAATTGAGTTTATTCGAGCTTGGTCTGAATCGGTATATGGCATTCCCCCAGAGCAGGTTATTGGTAGCACAATGAAAAGAACCTATGAATTACAAAACAATAAAATGGTGATCGTTCGCCACCCTGAAATGGAGTTTTATAATAATAACAGTAACAAAGTGATTGCCATAAATACTCACATTGGGCGGCGCCCAATCGCAGCATTTGGTAACTCAGACGGCGACATGCAAATGTTAGAATATGTCTCCAGCGGCACAGGTTCGCGTCTTAGTATGATCATTCACCATACTGACAAAAAACGGGAATGGGCTTATGACCGAGGATCCAAAATAGGCACGCTGGATAAAGGACTAGATAAAGCTGCTGAAAACAATTGGCAAATTGTTGATATGGAAAAAGATTGGAAGGTAGTTTATCCCCCAAATTAGTCATAATCGGTGCACGTTTACAAGGTCTATTGGAGTTTAAGTAACTAATTGCTATTTATTTATTAATTCTTTGCGCTTTTTGATGATGTTCTTTTCAAACCCAAGTATTTTCTCATAACTTGACGGAAACCATCTTGCAATCCGATCGAGTAATTTAGCATCGCTGCCGACTAAAATGCGCCGCTGTTTTTTCTCAACTCCGGCTAAAATAATATCAGCTGCTTGTTCTGCCGTTGTTTTTGCCAGCTTATTAAAATCAGCAATGAGCTGGCTCTTTGGGACTGCCTTAGTTGATACCTTGGCATTATTGGTGATGTTAGTCTTAATCCCACCAGGGTGCACACAATGCACCGCAAGATTAGTTCCGGCCATCTCCATTTTTAGCGCTTCGGTGAATCCTCTAACCGCGTGTTTAGATGAATTATAGGCGCTTTGCAATGGCAGGGAAAGTAAACCAAACAAACTAGAAACATTGACAATATGCGCGCTAGGAGAGACTTTTAAATACGGTAAGAAAGCATGGGTGCCGTGCACTACCCCCCAAAAGTTAATATTCATCAACCAATGAAAATCTTCGAGAGTTTGCTTTTCAACTGAATCAATTAAGCTTACACCCGCGTTATTAAACAACATATCGACACGATTAAATTTGTCATTTGTTTGTTGTGCAAATACGATAAAAGCTTGGTTGTCTGATACATCCAGGCTGGCAATGAAACATTCAACACCTTTAGCCTCTATTTGCTGCTGTAGCTTTTCTAAGCCATCGAAGTCTTTATCAGCCAATGCTAAGTGGCAGCCTCTATCAGCTAATTTGATTGCTAAGGCCTTTCCAATTCCCGAAGCGGCACCAGTAATAACTGCTACCTGCTCATTATATAGCTTCATTTTTTATCACCTAAATTCGTATTTACATGGGCAACAATGTCGTCGACTATGCTGGGTATCAATTCAACAGGGAAATCATGCCCCATTCCCGGGTAAATTTTTAGTTTTGCCTTGGGGATGGCTTCTGCTGTAGCTCTACCGCCAGCTACATTTACAAGTCCATCATGATCACCATGGATCACCAAACTTGGGATGCTTAACTTTGATAGGGCATCCTGTCTATTTTCTGCATCCATTATGGCCAGAAATTGACGCAATGTGCCCTTTGCAGTAATCCCGCGCTGCAGAAGAGCATCGACATATTCATTTATATACTTGTCTGAAGAAGGATAGTTTGGACTGCCAATCACCTGCCATTTTTTAATATGGTAATCCATCCGGTCTTTGTAATCTTGTGAAGCTGGTTTTTGGCTTAAAACTCGAGTGACACTTTTATCAGCCGCAGGTACCTTTTTACATCCGGTTGTGGACATTATACTGGTTAATGACGTCACTCTGTGCGGGCGATGGATGGCCATTAATTGCGCTATCATGCCGCCCATTGAAGCGCCAACCACATGCACTTCAGATAGCTTAAGTGCATCTAATAGCGCCACCACATCTTGCATCATATCTTCGAGCTGATACGGCGCTTTTATTGAAAGCTTAAACTTTAATTTAAACACTACCTTCAGCATATTTGGCAGAGGCAAATGATCTAGTTGCTGCGAGCGACCTACATCACGGTTATCCAAGAGTAAAACCTGATATCCGGCTGCAACAAAGCTCTCAATCATTGCGCTAGGCCATCCAGTTAACGGTGTGCTTAAACCGTGAATAAGCAATATGGTTGGATCTGTAGGATTACCATGAAGCTGATAGGCAATATCGACACCATTAACGTTAATGTTGTCTTCTAGTTTCGTGTAGTTGTTCATTTAACCGCGCCTATTTATAAACAAACAATGAGTCGTCTAAATTGACCTTGGGCAGTGTATCCTTCTCTGACCAATAATCTTGAGTATGTTGCCAATCCGCTTTGCCGCCTCGTTTTGGCATTAAATGTAACGAACGCATCATATAACCTGGGTTAAATTCTTCGGTATCTATCCACGGCAACAATTCCATATCAGCATCTTCATCTCGCAGTGTCATAGTGACCTGTTTACGCTGATTATCATCCATATGTGTTAACAATCGGCAAATAAAGTCGCCAATCAAATCAACCCGTAATGTCCAACTTGCACGAAAATATCCCATTACCCACGCCATATTAGGCACATCGGTAAACATCATGCCGCGATATCCCACTTTTTCTGAGAAATCGACAATTTTGCCATCAACTGAAAATTCAATTCCGCCTAATACCGAAAGGTTAAATCCGGTCGCTGAAATAATGATGTCAGCATCAAGTTGCTCGCCCGATTGAAGCGCAATGCCGGTTTCATTAAAACACTCAATTTGGTCAGTTTTTACGTCGACTTTACCTGAACGAATACCCGCAAAAATATCGCCGTCAGGCACAACTGCTATGCGCTGTCTCCAAGGTGCATACTTAGGGGTAAAGTGTTTTTCCACATCAAAATCATCATTAAGAAGGGCAGCTACACCATCAATCAGGCCTTTTTTAACTTCATTTGGATATTGCGTAGACAACTGAATAAAACCTGCCTGCTCATGCAGTATTTGCTTACGCGTTATTTCGTGGATCCATGCATCGTCAATTTCTAACTCACGCAATTGGTCCGTTAATGGGTTGTTATTTTCTTTTGGAAAAAAATAGGTCGGCGAACGCTGCAGCAAAGTCACATGTTTGCAATCTTCAGCTATGTTAGGCGCTAAGGTGGCAGCAGTGGCTCCCGAACCAATTATGACTACCTTTTTGTCTTTGTAATCTAAGTCTTTTGGCCAATCCTGCGGATGAACAAGCATTCCTTTGTACTCATCTCTACCCTTCCAATCGGGGGTATATCCTTTTTCGTGATTATAATAGCCTTGGCACATCCATAAAAAATTGGCAGTAATAACGACGGTCTCTTTACTGTCTTTTTTAAATGCCGTAATAGTCCAATGTTGGTTTTGACTGTCCCAACTAGCACTAAGCACATGATGATTATAACGAATATGCTGATCTAATTGATTGTCGGTGATGACTTCGTGCATGTAATTTAAGATCTCAGCACCTTGGGCAATAGGAGTGCCTGTCCAAGGCTTAAATCGATAACCAAAGGTAAATAGGTCGCTGTCTGAGCGGACACCGGGGTAATTGTGCGTCAACCAAGTTCCGCCGAAACTTTCCATGCCATCAAGTACGCAAAAGCTTTTACCTGGCAGTTGTGTTTTCAAATGGTAAGCCGAACCAATTCCAGATAAACCTGCGCCTACTACCAACACATCAAAATGTTCGTTGTTGTCTTTAACTGCCTTCATAAAATCACCTAATTTCTATTCTATTCTTGCAAGGATCAAGCTTAGTGCCATCGTAGAATGTGGATAAATAGCAGCCTGAACCCATTGGTCGCTGTATCCTACAGACACTCTTGATATTTGCTTTGCAAAAGCATCTATTCGTTCTTGAGTAGTGTTTTGGCTTTTAATGGCGCCATGTTTTAGCCAACATGTTTTTGCCGCCATGTTTTTCACTAGCACATAGACAATAAGAGAACCCTGCGATAGGGCTAGGGCTCTCTTAAAGACTTAGTTGTTAGTAAAAATTATAACGAACTTGCACACCATAAGAGATCGGATCGGCCAGCTCGATTGCCCGCGTACGACCCGTAGTATTAGGTGCATTAGTACGCAAAATATCACGTTCATCAGCGGCGTTTCTCACAAAGGCTGCCACCTCAAACGCCTCACTTGGCGATGTCCAGCTTATGCGTGCATCAAGACGGTCGTAACTGTCAACTAGGTCCCAATCATCGCGATTAAAAGCGCGCGAGTATTGTTCACCCACATAGGAATAGCCGGCCGTTATCGATACTATGCCCATATCGTCCAACTCGAAGAACTGCGTGGCAGAAATTGAAAATTTAGTTTCTGGCGCCATGTTCAGTTGATTACCCGATAAATCCTGAATATCACACTCGCCCAAAATTGCACAGGCAGTGGAGTCAATAGCGGTATAGTTATCGTATTCTGAATTGATATAAGAATAACCGGCCATAACACGTAAATCGCTAGTCAGCCAGGCCTGTAATTCAGCTTCTAAACCCATTACGGTGGCTTCAGCGGCATTGTCGAAACCGTTGGTAGTGATGCCATTTTCAGTAAAAGCCGTCTGCACTTGAATATCAGTATAATCATAATAAAATGCAGCTAAAGACAAGTTAGCATTATTGTCAAACATGGATTTTTTATAACCCACTTCAAATGCAGTCAACTCTTCTGGTGCAACCACATCTACAGGTCCTGCTGTTGCAGCGCCTAGGTTGAAACCTCCAGAACGATAACCGGTTGATAAATAACCATAAACAAAAGTATCTTTATCAACATTCCAATCTGCCTGTAGACGCCAAGTCACCTTGCTCCAACTGTCATCTAAAAGATGCTGGTTTTTGGGAACAGTTAGATAAGCAAATACATCGTCACCCCCGGTTTTTTCATCATTTGAATAGCGCAAACCCGCGGTTAAAGTCAGGTCGTCGTTAACTTGATACTCTAATTGGCCATATAAAGCGGTAGCCGTTGTTTCAAGATAAGTTTGGCCATAGTACAAAAAGCCACCATCACCGCTAGCGGTCGCTTCAAAGGGTGCGCTCAGCAAGAGCGAATAAAACTGATACAAGCCTAACTGAAAACCCGGAACACCTATAAAGGTGCCAGTGTCAGCAGGTAAACCAAACTCAGGTGGGAAAGCACCATAATTAGCGGCAATCGCATCCCCTTGCATGAGGCCAAAACCGCGCTCCACAAAGTCGGTATATATGCTCTCGTCACTGTTGTAATAATATAGGCCGGCAATGAAATTTAAATCACCATCGTAGTTGGACACCACTTGTAGTTCATGAGATGTAAATTCAGCTTCGTTATCATTGCTGTAGGTCATGTCTGAGGCTAGAGTAATAGGTGGGCCTGTTAATGGGTTGGGCAGAGTGACACCATCTGGAATACCAAGCACAAACTGAGTGGTTTGTCTGAACATTTCGGTAAAGTTGAGTCCGCCGAAGTCTGCATTTGTGACATCACCATCAGTAAGTAGGTCATATGTAAACTCGCTTTTGCCAAAGGTATATTTGAACTCTAAGTCGTTTATATTCAAGGTACTAATAAATGTGATATCTTCTGATTCAAAATCTTGGTTACCTAAGGTATCGACGTTGATTTGACTAATATTACTCGCACCTGGATTGGGGATGGTATAACCCGACACCGTATTAAAAGCATTTGAACCTGGGTAAATACCGGGTAAATTATCCGCACCAATATTAACGAATTCAGTAGGATAATCATCACCAGAATAACCCGGTGAAGCAATTTCGCTGCGATCATAATTCTTGTAGCGTAGTGTGCTAGTAAAGTTCTCGGTCCAGTCTGCTTTTAAGGCAATGGAGTAATAAGTTCTATCTCTATTGTCTAAGTCGCCAACGTTTTCAGCTAAATTTTCTTGTACCCCGTCACGCTCCATTTTAGACATTGTTGCAATAGCAGAAAATGTATCATTGAGTGCGCCGGTTACTTGGCCTTGGGTAACTAAATAACCATCATTGCCGGCTTCTAAATTAACATAACCACCAAAGTCTTTTTGTGGCTCTTTGCTAATGAAATTAATTGCGCCGCCTACCGCGTTTCTGCCGTATAAGGTACCTTGAGGTCCGCGCAGTACTTCGATACGCTCGATGTCGCAAAAATTACAATAATCAAAAATTGTGTTTTCCGTGTTATATACCCCATCAACGTATAAACCTACACCAGGGTCTGAACCTAGTGCATTGTTTGGACGTCCCACACCACGAATGGATACTTTGCTACTCGTAATAACTAACGAAGGTGTATATTGCACTAAGTCTTGTGCTCCCTCGATATTCATCTGGGCCATACCTTCTTCATTAAAAGCACTCACCGCTTGGCCAGTTTCCATTAATGATGTAACACGTTTTGTGGAGGTGATTTCAATCACTTCTATGCCTGATGTCTCAGTTGTGTCAGGCGCTTCTTGAGCCACAACCGCCGAGCTAATGCCTAGGCTCACTAATGCTAGTGCCAATGGCGTTAGTTTAAAATCTGTTTTTTTATGAGCATTCAGGTTCATAGTGTTTCCCCGTTCTGGAATTATATTTAGTGTGTTTGTGTTTGTGTTTGTGTCTGCAGCTTAGCGCTAATTTCTGCGTGCCTGCTTTTGTTTAAATCGTATTTTGAAGCCATATAGGCTGCAATTAGGTAAATAGTTAATGGTAGTGGCCCGGCAATAATGCCGAGGTTAAAAATGGCCTCTTCGCTTACCATCGAAACGTCTACTTGTTTTGGAAAAGCAATAAGATCTAAGCCTATGCCAGCGAACAGAGTGCCAATTCCGAAGGTTGATTTTGCAGCAAAAGAGTTGGCCGCGAAAAATAGCCCTTCTTGACGTTTACCTGTGTTAGAGGCATGCAAGTCGGCAATATCTGCCAACATAGAACCAATAATAATCCCACCAGCAATAAAAAAACTGTAACCAACAACATAAGTTGCGAACAAAACCGGCATTAACAAATCAGAACCATTTTCAGGCAAGATATTAAGCAGTCTTAAAATGATAGGGCTAAAACTGAAAACAGTAGCAATAAGCAAACAAGAGACCAAACTCGGCATTTTGTCGATACGCTTGGATAACATTGGCGCGATGATGGAAGCAGGGATAAGACCTACCACAATGGTTAAGGTCAATAACGAAATTTGAGCGGTGGACAATTCAAAAAAGTAGCTTCCAAGGTACAGCATAAAAGTGGCACCTGCGCCGCCTGCAATCATAGTGAGTATTTGAACCAAGAAGATAAGTCTAAAGGGCTTAAGCTTAAGAGCAGTGCCGAATGCCTTAAAACTTCGGCTAAAATCTATTTTCTTCTGGTTATCCGGCGCTTTTGGCAAAAAGGGAATGGTGTGCTTGGTGCCTAAAATACATACAACCATAGCAAAAAAGGCAATAATGCCGGCCAGTGCTCCTAAGCTGCTATATCCTTCAACATTTAACATGCCGTTTGGATAAGCGTCTGTGGATTTGAAAAATGAATTCAAAGCGACAACCGATAGCGTAATACCACCAATGTACCCCAACAACGTGCGATAGCTCACAATTCTTGTGCGCTCTTCATAGTCTTTGCTCAACTCTGCACCTAAGGCATTGTGGGGCACGTTGAACATGGTAAGCATCACGCGAACCACAATAGACCAGCCGAGTAACCAAAAGAACAAGGACTGCTGATCAAGACCAGTGGGTGGGGAAAAAAGCATATAAAGTGAAATGGGAAATGGAATAACAGCGGCAATCATGAAAGGATGACGCCTACCCCACTTTGAATGCCAGTTGTCTGAAATATCGCCCATTAAAGGGTCAGTAATAGCATCAAATAATAAGGCAATAAGTGCAGCAAGGCCTGCAACAATAGCTGGCATGCCCAACACCTGACTGAAGTAAAACACCACAAATGATTGAAACGCCGTGTCTTTAACGCCTTGCGACATTTGACCAACACCGTACGCTGTTTTGGTGAAAAACGTGAGTTTTAACATTTCTATTCATTTACCTTTTTTGAACACTTACGACAAGATCTAGTCTTTAGCGTATTCACAACTTAATTTGAACTTACAGTATGTATTTAATACTTTCAAGGATTATTTAACAAAATTTACATATTTTTATCATTTAATCTCAAAAATTTACAAAACAGATATTGCTTCTTGAGATAAATTTGAACTTTTGGTATATTTTTAGTCTTCGAGGTTTTTTATGGGGAGTCATGTAACAGATGAGCATAAATATTCAGCAATTTCTAGGCATCGATTATTCAACATCGATGTGTGAACAACAGCGTTGGCACTCTTCTAGTGTGCAGGCTGCATTGCAAAAAAACACTGCCACCGTTGGCCCTATAGCACCTCAACTTCCCTCGACCAACCCATTAACCAACTCGGCACAGAAACACGTAAACCAAAACGAAGATTGTTTAAACCTGAATATTTTTACACCTACTCTAGAGAAAAAACTGCCTGTTATGGTTTGGATACATGGCGGTGGTTTTCAAAGCGGTAGTGCATCATTGCCAGAGTACGACGGCACGAAACTCGCGAATACTGGCAAAGTAGTGGTGGTGTCCATCAATTATCGATTAGGATGTTTAGGATTTCTGAGGCTTTGCGATATTAGCCATGGCGTTATCCCATCAACTGGCAATGAAGGGCTAGGAGACCAAATAAGCGCATTAACATGGATACAAAACAATATTCATCATTTTGGTGGTGACCATAATAACGTCACCTTATTTGGAGAATCAGCTGGTGCCATGAGCATTGGCTGTTTATTGGCATCCCCGAAAGCAAAAGGCTTGTTTCACAAGGCCATTTTACAAAGTGGTGCGGGCCACACTTACGCTTCTTTAGAAAAAGCCAATGAAGCCGCAGCTGAGTTCGTCAATAGTGCCAAGCAGCTAGGTTTCACGCTGGACCAGTTTCCCAGTTTAAGCACTGACGACCTAATGGCAATACAGGCACATTTTTTAGCGCGGCTTGAAGTCTATCAACAATTTGGAATTTTACCCTTCACTCCCGTCATTGAAGATCACCTTTTACCGCTGCCTCCACATCAGGCGATTGCTCAAGGTAGTGCCAAAGATATTACTATTATTGCTGGCACAAACACCGATGAATGGGCCTATTTCGCCGCCTTATTGCAGCAGAACATATCGTCAAAGGAAGCACTGCACAAGGCTCTTTCTGCGTTAATAGAGCCCGAAGATATTGACAACTGTTTACTACAAATAGACGAACAACTTAGCAGTCGAAAGCGCATTATTAATTGCCAAAACCAGCTAAGTGAAATGTATTGTGAATATTGGTTTACTCAACCTTGCCATCGGTTGTTAGACAAGCACATAAAAGCAGGAGGAACCGCTTATAGATATAAATTGGGTAGGCGTTCCCCCATCGAACAATTTGGTTGCACCCATACCGCGGATATCGGGTATATTTTTGATACAACAGATGAAGGTTTTGACGAACAGGCGCCAAGAGTGCCGCAGTTGGTTAATGAAATACAAGGTAGCTGGGCTGCCTTTGCTCATAATGGCTCACCCGCTACAGAGGATTGCCCATGGCCAAGTTACAATGAAGATTTATGTTTCATGTACTTTGATCATGAGCAAAGTCACTTAGCTGATCATAGTGTTCAGTCTATTGATTTTTGGTCGCGTATTAGCGACCAAAAACTGGCATCATTTTAGTTCATTATGGCTAATAACGACTTACCCACACCTTACGACATTGTCATGATTGGTAGCAGTATTTTTGAATTTTGGGGCGTACCGCAATGGGGTAAGCTTTCAATATCGAATCAGGCCGTGCGCAGCTCTACTACTGATTTTTGGTTAGATTACGATTTGGCTAGCTTACCTAATGCCAATTCCATATTGGTGTACTGTGGCAGTAACGATCTTATCTTTGGTAACAGCAGTGAGCAAATTATTGCTAATCTGCATCGCTTAATAACTCATTTATCTGTTGTATTTCCAAGGGCTCAAATCGGCTATTTTTCAATTTTACAATGTCCACAAAAGCAAGCAGCCCAACAATTACCTATGATCGAACGTATTAACACCCAGATACGAAAGCAAGCAGGCACCCAATACCACTATTTTGAATTTAATAAGGCAATTCGTAATCAGGCCAAGTGGTTTGCTGACGATGGCCTGCACCTAAGGCCAGAGACCTATCAAATGCTAGATAAATTCTACCAATCTGTTATTGAACAGTGGGCAGCTTATTAGCTTTACAAGCAAATGCATTGTTCCTAAAAAACGACTAATCACTTTCAAAAGGACCCTTATGATGAATATGAATATGAGAGCAAAACCAATTATTTCTTTACTGATGTTTTGTATAACAGTGTCTTTTAGCAGTTTGAGCGCGGCAACTAGCATTGATGATGTTGTTCATGAAGAAATTACTATTTGGAGTCAGGGGGTGCGCCTTGCAGGAGATATCTATAAGCCCAAGGGATTAAGCGCCACGCAAAAACTACCCGGTATATTATTGGTTCCCGGCTGGGGCGGCAGTAAAGAAAATTTAAAGAAGAACTATGGCCCTCATTTTGCTGAACTTGGTTTTATTGTGCTCGCTTTTGATTATAAAAGCTGGGGCCAGAGTGATGGCCCCATTGTACCCACAAAAGCATTGGCCTATTCCGAGGAGTCTGCAAAATTGGATGTCAATGTGACTCATATTCGTAAAGTAGTTGAGCCATTTTCTATGCTAGCAGATGTGCGTGCTGCTCTGCATTACTTGGGCGGAGAGCCTCAAGTCATGCCCAACAATTTGGGTATATGGGGCACCAGCCTAGGTGGCGGACTAGCCATGGTCATGGCAGCCACTGATGAGCGAATTAAGGTATTGGTTGATCAGATGGGCCCGGTCAATTATGTACACAACCTTAGGGAATTGCCTTTAGCAATGGCCCGTAAAATCGAAACATTAACCGCAAGAGGAGTTCTGCCTGCCTTTCCTGACGCTACAATGGCTCAAAATCCCGAGCTTAAGGGCTATCCTAACTGGGCTGCGATGAAACGCTTTAACCCCATGAACTATGTCGACCAGTTAACTGTTCCCACATTAATCATTGATGCTGAAAATGAAACCTTGTTTGACCGCACGCAAAATGGCGTACTGCTTCACGACAGCATTAAAGGTCGTGTGGAAGCTAAGTATATTGCTTACCCCGGCGGGCATTACGACCTTTACAAGGGAGACAATCAAAAAGCGGCTTTTAAAGAAAGCGCCGATTGGTTGGTCAAACATTTAAAGCCCTAGAATTTTAACGAAACAACGCCGCGACACGAGCAAATTTAAGAAGATTTTCTAACTTGGTAATGTGAATTGGAAAGATGGACCTGCTGTGCGATCGTATTAATGTTTGAGACGGTGTAATAATGTTTAAAACTAGGCATTAAAGATTAGAGCTGAATGAATGATTTTTTTTGCTAATGTCGGCAGATCCGGCGAAGCAGCCATAAGCAGGGAATTTGCTTAAGGCGTTTCCTAGGCGCATAGGGGGCATTAGTTGTATCGAAATTTGAATCGTCCCACCGTCATCGTGGCGAAGGCCACGACCTCCTTGGGCTGTAACAGATGTCTATTCATACAACACCATATTCCAAGGAGGTCCCGTTATTCAGCGGGATGACGGTAGGATGTATTAAATATTGAATTTAAAAGCGGCCGTTATACGCCAAAAAGGGCGCAAAGCAACATCTACCCTAATGACCGGTTTAGGTCGGTTGTTAGCTTTATCAAGTTTTAAATAAATGCATCTCTGGTAGCATACGTTTGTGCAAAACGGCGAGTACGTCGACAAAGTTGGCGCTAATTCTGTAGAAAATTAGATGTTGTTTGTACGAACAACAACAAAGACCATCGGAGATGTCATTTCGCGGTTTGTGTCTATAAGGTTCAGCCGAAATCGTCTTGAATTGCGTTTCAAGACCTAACAAATATTCGTTTCTTTGCTTAGCCCCAAATCTATCGAGCGTGTATCTACCAATATCTCTAATGTCACTTATTGCGCTTTTCCTTAGCTTATAATCCATAATTACTTTACATGTTTTTCGTTGTCTAGCTCTTCAATTAAATCAGCCATTGAGAAAGAATCAATAAGAGGGCTTTGCTCTGCAAGCTCTAATTTTGCTCTTAATGTATTTAACTTTTTTTTGTATTGTTGTTGCTCGTTGAAAAGCCGCAGTGCTTCACGAACCACCTCACTAGAGGAGTTATATAGACCACTTTCAACCTGACTTCTAACGAGTTTTTCCAACTCTGGGGTTAGTGATACATGCATAAAAGACCCTTCTTAATTGCTCTTGACACAAGAACAGTATCAAACATTGTCAAGGATTGACATTATATTGTTTCAGAAAAAGTAGTGTCAAAGTCAAATTGCCGGCCCGTTTGCTCAGTTAACGAAAAAAATATCGGTATCAAAGACCCGAAAAACCTAAAGCCTGTTATTTCAAAATTAGTTTTTAACTGCTTTTTCTATTAGTAGTTTAAGTGATAAGTAATGGCTGCAATTTAATCGGTAACTGGAGGGACCTGTTGTAAACTGTTAATCAATAAAATCTCGTTGGTCTGTCGATATTATCTTATCTTCTCCTAAGCTCTCTGCCAGCACAACTAATGATGCATAAGGTCTACGCATTTAGAAAGGTGCGCATTATTCATTTCAAATAAACTTGTAAAACTTGATATTTGTTGGATAAATTTGACCTGGGCGTGGACACCTTTTATTGAATCCAAAATGCGGGATTGAGTTAAGCGCTCTAACAATAAGAGCGCTTAATATGTTGCTTAGGCTTTCGCTAAATCAATTCCTAAAGATGCAGCCGCTTTGGCGACATATTTATTCGTTTGCATCCAACCTGCGACCAGTTCTTCGGACTTACTTTGGTCTTCGAGCGCATCCCAGTTTGCTAACAAATTCTCTGGGGTTTGTTGATCGGGTGCCAAGTAAATTCCATCGGTTTCCTTTATGATTGCTCTTGCATAACCACCTGCACCGCAACCTAGAATCGCTCTATTTGGGGCGTTTTCAGCCACTAAAGCAAGCAAGCCTGTGGTAACTGACTCAACCGTCATTAACTCCAAAACACGTTTGTCTTCAATTAATTCTTCGGTCATAGCCGTGCGTGCAGTTGGCGATAAGCAGTTAATTTTAATATTGTTCTTTTGACCTTCAATACATAGCGTATTCATGAAGCCGACTACCGCCATTTTTGCCGCGCCATAGTTTGCTTGTCCAAAATTGCCGTACAATCCAGAAGATGAGGTTGTCATAACAATGCGCCCATAATTTTGCTGCTTCATAACAGCCCAAACTGCTTTTGTGCAGTTAACCGAGCCCATCACATGTACATCAAGTACTAACTGAAAGTCTTCAATGGACATATTGCCAAATGATTTATCACGTAAAATACCCGCATTGTTCACTAAAATATCCACGCGCTTCCATAAGGACATCACTTCTTCTACCATTGCTTGAACTTGCTTCATATCAGCAACATTAGCGCCATTAGCGATGGCTTCACCACCTGCTTTTTTAATTTCAGCGACAACATCTAAAGCGCCTTGTGACAAACTGCCATCTGCGTTACCTAAATCATTAACCACTACTTTTGCGCCGCGCGCCGCAAGGGCAAGTGCGTGAGAGCGGCCTAAACCAGCACCTGCACCGGTAACGATTGCTACTTGATTGTCGTATGTTATTGTCATATTGCCCTCTTCACATATATTGTTTAATTTAATGATATTGAATCTCTAGTTTGATTCTTTGTGTTAGTTATATTCTTTACGTTACTTGTATTCTTTGCGTGAGTTATATTCTTTACGTGAGTTATAACAATCACGCTGAAACGATTGTCATGGTTAACCACTGGGCGGTTAATGCAGGTTTTTCTAGCGACTCAATTTCTACAGTCACATTCCAAGTGAGCAAAAATTCGTTTGGACGCTTTTCTAGTACATCAACCAGCACCATCTTTCCTCGCACTTTGCTATTCACTTTAACCGGCTGCAAAAAACGAATTTTGTCGAAACCATAGTTAAGTCCCATGACTGTGTTTTCAAGATTAATTGATGCGTCGTAAGCAATCGCAGAAAGCAGTGATAAAGATAAAAACCCATGCGCAATGGTGCCACCAAAGGGTGTTTCTTTCGCTTTTTCAGCATCAACATGTATAAATTGATGGTCGTGGGTAGCGTTAGCAAACATGTCTATTTGCTCTTGGCTAATAGTAAACCAACGAGAAACCCCGCTTTGTTTGCCAATATGCTCAGTTAAGGCTTTGGAATGTATTGTGATTGCCATAAAAATCCTCTGTTGTTTACATATCTTGAAGTGTTTATGTTAATGACGGGTAACTCGTTTTTAATGCCCGCTTATCTATCTTACCTGATCCTAAACGAGGTAAACTTTGTTCAACAAACCAAATTTTATGCGGCACTTTGAAGTGCGCAATCAACTTCGTTAAAAATAACTGTAGAGTTTGCTCATCTACCGCTTCCTTATTATTGACGTAAACAACAGCCCCAACCACTTCTCCTAAGCGATCGTCAGGTAGCCCGAACACGCATGCTTCAAGCGTGCTTGGGTGATTATAAAGTGCATTCTCGACTTCAAGACTAGATATGTTTTCACCACCGCGAATAATGATATCTTTGATCCTATCGACAATGTAAATAAAGCCGTCTTCATCTAGGTAACCTAAATCACCTGTTTTAAAATAGCCATTCGAAAAGGCCGCCAATGTGGCTTCTTCATCTTGCCAATAGCCCAAAATGTTAGATAAAGACTTAATTGCAATTTCGCCTATTTCGCCTTGAGGCAAAGCCTGATTTTGATCATTTAAAATTTTGACATCAACAATCGGCGGCGTGGGTAAGCCCGCGCTTGTTGGTTTGGCTAGGTATTCTACTGGACCATTTACAGCGCCCAAAGCATTGGTTTCTGTCAATCCATAGCCGCAACTAGGATTACCTGAACGGAAAGATTGACTGATCTTTCTGACATGTTCTGGGGCCCTTGCAGCACCGCCTGCACATACATCAAGCAATGAGTCTAGTTCATAAGCGTCTTTGTCAGGATGATTTATTAATTCCAGCGACATAGTAGGCACCCCGTTAAAATAGGTAATTCGCTCTTGCTCAATCATTTGCAGCGCTATTGTGGCATCCCAATAAGGCATCATCACGGTTTTCCTGCCTATTAACATAGACAACAAAAACAAGGTATGGCATCCCGTTACATGGAATAAAGGGACCGTCATCAAGGCTGCTGGCGCAAAAGTAGGTTCGGTATCCGCTGCTCCATTTGCAATGCCTGCTGCTGATCCTAGCATCAACCAGGTATATAAAGCAGTTAGCACGCTTTCATGATTAGATACTGCGCCTTTGGGGCTTCCGGTAGAGCCAGAAGTATAAAAGATAGTCGCAATATCACTGCTATCAACTATGTATTGATGCTGCTTGACTGTGCCAGGGTTATCAATTGAGTGAAGGCTGTTTTCTGGCTCATGGCGGTTAGCAAGGAACTGCCTAATTTTAGTCATCAAACACAGTGATTGGTCTTGATCTTGGTTCGGCCTTGCAATTAAGCATGTCACAGCGAGCTTCTGCAAAGTACCATCGAGCATGGCGAAGCGTTTGTCGTCTGCAATAACCATACTTGCTTGGCTATGTTGAATCACATGAGCCAGTTCTTGCTCGCTCCACCAAGCATTCACTGGCACAGCAACTGCGCCAAGCATTGTAATTCCCATGAAACTTACAATCCATTCTGGGTAATTACGCATAGCAATGATCACTTTGTCGCCCTTGCATATGCCATATTCTTGGCTAAGTACCTGACTGAAGGTGCTTGCCAACTCATGTAGCTCTGCAAAGCTATAGCGTTCATCCAAATAAACTAAAAAATCGGCGTTTGCGTGTGCGTCAGCAGCAGCCTTATACATTTCACCTAAGGAAGTCGGCAAAGACGCAAAAGCAGGATAAGTAATGCCGTCACGCTGCTTAGTTATAACCTCAAAATCTGAATCAAGCGCGGTGAGTTTTGTTACTTCACATATAACCGCTTGCGCACTCGCTTGATCGACAACAATATCTTGGTTTTGCAATTGCATTGTATTTTCCTAGGGGAACATTACCAACTGGTTATATTTATTTATTGGCATACATTCTTCAACGAATGGCTCTCAATTATTTGAACTTACAGTATGTTTTAAAGTCTTTCAAGTATATTTTAACATTTAATTGACCCAAACTTAACACTTATGGTTTTAACGTTATTATTGTGCGTTGTGCATTCACTCATTATCACATACACTTGCAATTGAACTTTGAGTATAATTTTTGACTAGGTGCAAATAACAGCCATGCCATTTTTGGAAAAAAATAAAGTAAGCTCCCCATTTAGTAAGACCAATCAACATGGCCAAAAATATAAAACTATTCTGTCAGCTGCCTCAGAACTTTTTAATGTGCACGGAACCCGCGGCACAACACTTCTTCAAATAGCGAAGCAACTTAATCTTACTAAAACCAGCCTGTATTATTATGCCAAGAACAAAGAAGAACTGGTTTATCAGTGTTATTTGAATACCTGCATAGAACTGCAAGCAATGATTTCACAAGCGAAAACAACACAAGGCTCAGCAATAAACAAAATTGAAGTATTGCTCAGATTAAACTTTGACTGTTGGCACGGGATCATAAACGGTAGCAGAGGACATTTAGCCGGTTTAACTGAAATATCTTCTTTATCTGATAAACATCAGCAAGAAATATCTGAGCGCTATTTAACGTTTGTTCGACAGGTAATGGAAATAATAAATGAAGGACAAATAGATGGGAGCATTCAAGCTGTAGATCCGGTAAAATCGGCAAGTGCATTATGGGGAACGATTTTTTGGATACCCGTTTGGTTATACTCTGTTGAACAAGAGCAGCAAGAAAGTGCTTATTTACAGTGGCTCTCTATTATTAAATATGGTTTGCACGCAGGTTCAGACAAGTTTCAGTTTTCAAATGTGGCGCTTCCAAAGCAACAACCTAACCTTGATGGATTTGATAGAAGTGAACAAAACCGTATTAAACAAGAAGCTTTTTTTCATATGGGCTCGATTTTCTTTAATCAGAAGGGCTTTAAAGGCACTTCTTTAGATGAACTCGCGCAATCACTTGGTGTTACAAAAGGTGCGTTTTATTATCATATTAAGAATAAAGATGATCTCTTAATAAAATGTTTTGAGCGCACCTTAGATATCGAGCGCTTTGTTCTAAAAAATGCATTGGCTAAAGAAAGTAGCACTGGAATAGAAAAGCTCGCCTACGCCGCACAACAACTATATGCCATTCAATCTGGCGAGCAAGGCCCGTTAATTCGCTATACTCGCATGTGGTCACTTGATACTAAAAACCGTCAAAAAGTAGAAGTTGAGTCCACTAAAGTCCGTGAGCTCTTCGGTGCTATTATTCAACTTGGTATCGAAGACAATAGTATTAAAAAGACTAACTTACTCGTTGCAGGCGCTATTATTGCAGGTGCCATCGAAGCCATTCCAGATTTGGGTGATGCTATTGATCATAATAATATTATGCAAGATTCAGCCAACTTCTATCATATTTTCTTCAATGGCATTGCGACCTAAACTTAATTATAACCACTCAGGGTGTGTGTCGAACGTTGCACTATCAACGTTTTTGACCAAATTTCCCCAGTGATAGGTTAACGGTAATTCACTGGCAAAGAAGTATTTCATTGCTTGTACTTTACCTTTGTAAAACTTCTCTTCGTCTATGTGAATATCGTTACTTAAGGCCTTGGTTGCGATCATACCTTGTTGTAACCACAGCCATGCAATAGTGACGTGACCAAACATATTTAAATAGCTCACTGAATTTGAAAATACTAAATCAGGGTTTTGTGTTTGTGCTGCTTGCATCACTGCATTAGTGACTTGTTCTAAGTTGCTTAATGCCGAATTTAACTCACCGCCAAACTGTTGAAGCGCTGAGGTTTGCTCCTGAGCTTGTTCTGCCGTTTTGTACATTTCGGCTAAGAATGCTTTGTAACCACCAAAATTATTCATCGGCACTTTACGACAAAGTAAGTCTAAAGATTGGATACCAGTGGTACCTTCGTGAATCGGGTTAAGCCGATTGTCGCGATAATACATTTCAACAGGGTGCTCGTTAACGTAGCCATGACCACCTAACACTTGAATAGCAAGGTCGTTAGCTTTAGGGCCCCACTCCGACGGCCAGCTTTTAATTACAGGGGTTAAAAAGTCGAGTATTGTTTTTGCGTGTAAGCGCGCTTCTTCAGTTGGTGCTGTGCTTTCATCTTCTGCTAGCGAATGTCCATATAAACATAGGGCGTAGGCTCCTTCAGAATAGGCTTTTTGGGTTAGCAACATTCTACGAACATCTGGGTGCTCAATGATATTCACCGGCGCAGAAAGCGGGTCTTTTGACGATAGCAAACGACCTTGTGGGCGCTCTTTTGCATAGTGCAGGCTGTATTGGAAGCCCGTTAGTGCTGTTAATGCCGCACCTGTACCGACCAAAATTCTAGCCTCATTCATCATATGAAACATGTACATAAGGCCTTTGTTTTCTTCACCGACAAGATATGCTTCGGCACCGTCTTTCTCGCCAAAACTAAGCGCAGTAGAGGTATGCCCTCGGCCACCCATTTTATGAAACAAGCCGGCTAATGCGACTTCGTTTCGCTCGCCAATGCTGCCATCATCGTTGACCAAAAACTTAGGTACAATAAACAAACTGATGCCTTTTACTCCTTTAGGCGCACCCTTCACTCTGGCTAACACTAAATGCACGATGTTCTCTGATAAATCGTGATCGCCGCCTGAGATCCAAATTTTATTGCCGCGCACCCGGTAAGTACCATCATCTTCTTTCGTTGCTGAGGTGCTAAGGTCTCCTAGGCCAGAACCTGCGCCCGGTTCAGTCATTGCCATGGTGCCGAAAAAGCGACCATCTCGCTGTGGTATTACCCACTTCTCAATTTGTTCAGGCGTACCGTGTGCCTCTATGAGATTGCAGTTAGCGTGCGTTAAGGAGATGTAGCCTAGACTAGTACTGGCTGCCGCAGATAAATAAGCAAATGCACCACTTGCTGCAATTAATGGGAGCTGCATTCCACCCACTTCAAAATCTGTCGTTGGCGCCAGCAAACCCGCCTCAATAACAGCATCTAAGCCCGCTTTGATTTCAGGAATGATATGCACTTTTTTACCATCAAACTTAGGCTCATTGGCATCAACTTTGAGCTGATTAGGTAGGTAGTACTTTTCTGCAATGGTCTGAGCAATATTAATTGCTGCGTCAAAACTTTCTCGGTCATGATCTTGATAACGTTCACGCTCAGTTAAGGACTCAATGTTGAACATTTCATATAAAAAGAACTCAATATCTCTGCGATTGACGATAGGTGCTGGCATAATCAGACTCCTGAAAAATGATAAATATAATGGTTAACCTGAATTCCCTATAAGAAATAGAATTCAGAGTAGTTAGCTATAGTACTTCAAACAGGCCTGCTGCGCCCATACCGCCACCGACACACATGGTGATCACTACGTATTTGACACCTCTGCGTTTGCCTTCAATTAGGACGTGTCCGGTCATTCTTGCGCCGCTCATTCCATAGGGGTGTCCTATTGAAATGGCACCGCCGCTCACATTCAATCTATCCATAGGGATTTCAAGCTTATCGGCACAATAAAGTACTTGCGTTGCAAAGGCTTCGTTGAGCTCAAACAAACCAATATCATCAATTTTTAAGCCGTGTTGTTTGAGTAATTTTGGAATAGCAAAAACAGGACCAATACCCATTTCGTCTGGTTCACACCCAGCTACCGTCATACCTACATATCGGCCTAATGGTTGAAGCCCTCTGCGTTCAACTAGTTTGGCTTCCATCAATACAGAAGCCGAAGCGCCGTCAGACAACTGACTCGCGTTACCCGCAGTGATCACGCCATTTTCAATAACCGTACGCAAACCTTGTAAGCTTTCGATTGTAGTATCACGGACTCCTTCATCAGCGGTAATGGTGACATCTTCATAGCTGACTTCTTTGGTTTCTTTGTTCATTACTGCTTTTACTGTGGTCATAGGCGCAAGCTCAGCGTCGTAATGGCCAGCAGCATAGGCTGCGGCGGTTCGCTGTTGGCTCAGCAAACCATACTCATCTTGACGCTGACGATCAATACCATAGCGCTTTGATACAATCTCAGCCGTTTGTAACATTGGCATATAAATGTCTTTATGAAGTGCCGCCAATTGTTTATCTACCGTCATATGCATATTGACGTGTTCATTTTGTACCAAAGAGATAGATTCTAAGCCGCCACCAATAGCCACATCCATCCCATCGTAAACAATTTGCTTGGCGGCAGTGGCGATTGCCATTAAGCCAGATGAACACTGTCTATCAAGCGACATTCCGCTAACCGAAGTAGGTAAACCACCGGCAAGTGCAGCTAGTCTGCCAATATTAAGACCCGTGGTGCCTTGTTGCATCGCACAGCCCATAATCACATCTTCAACTTCTGCTGGGTCAATACCAGCACGCTCCACTGCATGTTTAATTGCATGCCCACCTAATGTAGGTGCTGTGGTCATATTAAATACGCCACGATAAGCCTTGCCTATAGGGGTGCGTGCTGTTGATACAATTAACGCTTCTTTCATCTTAATTTCCAATAATAAGTGACGGTATACACAGATACTAACGGCAATCAAAAGGCGAGGTTATCACCTATGTGACAATCAAATGCACCGGCTTTGCAAATAATGCTTTTTGTAGCGTGGAAATTAAATGGCTTCACAGGACCTTACTTTTAATTTAGTGTGTAGGCCGTCTAATTTGCCATTGTAGAGACTTATTATTTGTCACACTGGCGACATACAATTTTTATGTTTAACTGCATTGAGCACATTTTTAGCAAGCAGTGTCGCTAAGATATGTCGCTAAGGTGACACAAATTGCATGGCCTTTGCGATTTAATACTAGCGCAGGAAAGAACGTTTTAAGAGGAATCAACAATGCCCCAATACACCGCCCCACTTCGTGATATTCAGTTCACCATGCAAGAAATGTTTGATTGTTATTCGCATTATCAGCGCCTTGGCTATGAAGACGCTACGCCCGATATGATTGATGCAATACTTATCGAAGCAGCAAAATTTGCAGAACAAGTACTCGCGCCAATCAATCAATCTGGCGATGCACAAGGCTGCAAATTCACTAATGGTGACGTAACAACGCCAGCGGGCTTCAAAGAAGCTTATCAACAGTATGTTGACGGCGGTTGGCCCACCTTGTCACAGCATGTTGAGCACGGTGGGCAAGGCCTCCCGCACTCCATAGCAACAACCATTAACGAAATGCTATGTTCTGCCAATCACAGTTTTGCGATGTATCCGGGCTTAAGTCATGGCTGCATGGCAACACTTGAAACCCATGGAGACGAGTTTCAGAAAACTATATTTTTACCTAAATTAGTGAGTGGAGAATGGACAGGCACAATGTGCTTAACCGAGGCACATTGTGGTACCGACTTAGGATTACTGAGAACCAAAGCAGAATTAAACGATGACGGCAGTTACCGACTCAATGGTAGCAAGATATTTATATCCGCAGGTGAACATGACTTATCCGACAATATTGTTCATCTAGTTATTGCAAGAATTGCTGGTGCACCTGAGGGCACAAAAGGAATATCTTTGTTTTTAGTGCCTAAATTCAATGCGGACGAAAGTGGCAATAAAGCAGACCGAAATGGCGTGAGTTGTGGGTCTATTGAGCACAAAATGGGTATCAATGGTAATGCTACTTGCGTGATCAATTTCGATAACGCAAAGGCCTATTTGATTGGGCAAGAAAATCGTGGTTTAAACTGTATGTTTACCTTTATGAATTCTGCTCGCATTGGTGTTGCCAATGAAGGTTTAAGTGCTTCAGAGGCTGCTTTTCAAGGCGCGCTGAGCTATGCAAAAGATCGTTTGCAAATGCGCTCAATGAGCGGTGTTAAAAATCCTAATGGCCCTGCTGATCCAATCATTGTGCACCCTGACGTTCGCAAAATGTTACTCACTCAGAAATGCTTTGCTGAGGGTGGCCGTGCGTTAATTACCGATTTAGCACAAAGTGTAGACATCACATTTGCATCTAAAGACAAAGAACAAATTCAGCTTGCTGAAGCAAAACTTGCACTGCTAACACCAATTGCAAAAGCGTTCTTAACTGAAACAGGCGTAGAGTCGACTAATCATGGCATTCAAGTTTTAGGTGGGCATGGCTTCATAAAAGAATGGGGAATGGAGCAATTATTAAGAGACACTAAAATATGTTGTATATATGAGGGCACTACAGGAATTCAGGCACTTGACCTGTTGGGTCGAAAAGTACTCGGTAGCAAAGGTGTATTATTGGAAAACTTTATTAAAGAAATAGAGTTTTTTATAAGCGATTATGCAAATGACGCCAAGTTTGCTGCGCTAATAGTAAAGCTAAAAGACTATCTTAATCAATGGCAAGAAGTCACGGCTAGCATTGCAAAAAATGCCGCCCAAAACCCAGACGAAATAGGCGCGGCATCAGTCGATTTCATTATGTTCTCTGGGTATGTCACGCTCGCCTTTTATTGGTTAAAAAGCATGATAACCGCTTCAAATTGTTTACAGAGCAAACCAAGCGACGTGGCCTTTTATGAAGCTAAACTCATCACAGGCCAATTCTATTTTGACCGTATTTTACCGCGAGCAACTGGCCATGCTTTATGCATTGAAAGCGGGAGTGATAGTATGATGAAGTTGAAAGAAGAACACTTTTCGTTTTAAAGTGCAGTCTTTTTAAAGTGCCAGTCGTTTTAACTCGAGCCCTTATGAGTAGCGCTACTCGTCAGCGAGTGGCGCTAACTCATCATACAAGGCAGCTTTGTTTTTAATCACATAACGTTGATCGCACAAACTAATAATATTGAGCTCCTGCCACTCTCTCAGAATACCGTTTATTCGTTGTCTTGATCCCATCGTGAAGCTAGCAAACTCCTGCTGCGATATTTTTTTATCAATGAGTGTTCCGTCTTCTTGGTCAATGCCATTCTCTTTTAGCAACCAAAGCAGTCTTCCGGCTAATCGAGCACGAAGCGGATAGAACAACATACCGCCCAACAATTCACTCATATGCACAGTATGGTCATTTTCGGCAAAAAACAAATTGCGATAAATAATCGGATGCCGTTTTGCTAATTCGATAACTTTGTTTGCAGGAATTTGCAGTAATACCGAATAATTAAGGATTTGGGCCTCAAACGTTTTGGCAGGTTTTTCAGTTAATGCTCCCTCACCCAACCAGCTACCCACGTTAAAGTCAGTTATGGCAAATTCTTGACCAAGCAAACTGTTAATTTTTATTCGAACCGCCCCCGACAGTACGCAGTAAATAAAATGGCTCTGTTCACCTAATCTGTAGAGGTAAGTTTGATGTTCGTAGGCTGTCGTTTTTGCTGCCAAAACCAATTCATTAATAGCGTCCTGTGGCAAATCTTTAAACCAAGGACTTTGTACTATCGCTTTTTGAATATCCGCACTTTTTTCCATTTAGCACCTCATGAATGTTGCAACTTAATATCTCAAATAGGTTTAAGCCAGCTTCAATAAAGCGGCATCAATAGTTTGAGCATACACCTTTGCTTGTGAGCTCCCCCACGATTCAATCGTTGTTGAAATTAATTTAATTAAAAGGGTGACAAGCTTCTCAAAAAAAGCAATTGTTGAGAAGAAATGCATTTATGTGTTCAATATAACGAGGTTTTGAGAAGATGCTTGTGCCACTGCCGCCCAAAAGCGATGTTGAATCCCCGATTGTGCTTAAGGCCCTTATTCATGCCCACCGCCATCTATCTCAAAAGCTAATCTTCCTCAGTAAGCACATAATAAATACCCCGACCAATTCCTTTGGTTTCTATAAAATGGAGAGTGACCAGTTTCTCAAAATCTAATTTCCGAGCTGCCAGACTACGTTGCGATATTTCACCATATTCACGTTGTGTAATGCTACCATGCTCGGCAATGTATTCTAAAACTTGACGATGATGTGGTTCTATTCTGGGCTTTCTTGATGGCTTTGCCTGCATCAGTTTAATGACGCGACGTAATTCGTCCAGAATCCCTTCAGCAAAATATTCTAACCAATTCGAAAAATCAATATTATGCTGAAGTTCATAATAATCTCCCTCTAAACCCACCGCTTTAAAGTAGCGAGTAATATTACGATTGTAATAATCTTCAAAGCTGAATATTTCAAATAAGTCTAGTCCAGCTTGTCCAAGTACCGCAGTTGTAATTAGCCTCGTTGTGCGACCATTACCATCCATAAACGGATGGATAATGACATGCTGTCGATGAAAAACGCCAGCTAGAATAATGGGGTCAATCGCACCGATGTTTGTGTTGATGAAATTTAGAAGTTCGTCTAATAGCTTTCTAACATCTTTAGCATCAGGTGGAATAAAGACTATTTCATCAATTTTACGTGGATTACGAATAATCACCGGATCCTTGCGAATAGCGCCCTGATGTGAAAAAGAGTGGCTAGGATTATTCATCAAGCCATCGGTCACATCAAATTGTACTCGTTCAATAGATTTAGTCTTTAGCTTAAAACTTCCATCGCGCACCGATTGATAGAGAGTTTGTAAGGTGTTGTTGTAGTTCAACACTTCTCTTTCGGTGTCTCTAATATGATTTTTTTTAGTCTTTAATAATCGCTTAACATCAGTTAGTGGGAGCGGATTACCTTCAATACTGGTAGACGCATAAGAAGATAGTGCTCTGGCACTTAACTCAAGCTTTGCAATTGCAGCAGGCGCAAGTGATTTAGATTTTATTTCACCAGTGGATTCGCCTATTTCGCGTATCAACGATAACAAACGATTACTAATTGTATATTTTGGGGTCCATTTCATAGCCTTAAAGTAGCCTAAAATTAGCCTTAAAGCAAGTAATGTTAGCCATAAAATAGCCTTAATATAGCCTTAAATGAATAGCAGTATAGGGTGTGTTCACTTGATCGAAAAAGCCCGCAGATTATTAAATCTGCGGGCCCTAGAACTACTACATTGCAACCATGTGCAAAACAGTTACATCATACCTCCCATGCTTGACTTAGTGCATTGTTTTTACTGTACATTTAAATTTTATTAAAAAAGTACCCCACTTAGTACCCCATAAATGTTGCAACTAAATGCAACCTTATGCAATCGCATGCAATCGATTCGGTCGAGCCAATTATAATAAGTTTCTATCTATCGTCATATGTTGCAAAATGCGTAAAATTCAACATCGTTACTTAAGTACATTTCCATTAACCAAGCTTCCCCCACAAAGATGACAGAGGCACAGCCCATATATTTTCACCTAATGGCATTATCTCAGTACCGTCGTATAAAAGAATGCCGATTTTGAAGCGCTGCCCAGCTAGGTTTGCTAACTTTTTTAAACCTCTCAAATCTTTTTGAGTAACAGTCGCAGAAGCTTTTACTTCGACTCCAATTAATTTGCCTGCGGTATTCTCTATCACAAAGTCAACTTCAACCTTATCAGCATCGCGATAATACATTATTTGATAATTTCCTTGGGAAGTTGTCGTATGCTTTAGTAGTTCACCATAAACAAATGTCTCTAATGCATTACCGAATCGTGTCCTATCCTTTTGAATTTCATCTTCGGTTAAATCAAGCAAGGTACTCAATAGGCCAGAATCGATGAATTGTAATTTCGGTGTTTTGACAATGCGACTTAGTCTGTTGCAAGACCAGGCGTCTATTCTTTTCAACAAATACATTTGCTCAAAAATATTGATATATCGAGCGGCAGTTTTACCGTCAATACCCACTTGCCCACCCAGTTTACTGTAATTACACATTTGCCCGACAGTTTGCACAAGTGCGCTTAAGAACCGAGGTAGTTGAGCGAGCTTATCAACACTCGCTACATCTCTCACGTCCCTTTGAATAATGGCGTCTATGTACTGTTTTGACCATACCCCTCTGCGCCTGCTGGTTTGTCTTGACAGCGCTTCTGGATACCCGCCTTTGAGTACGCGGTCAATAAGTAGCGCACCAACTGATGCGTTTTCTGCCTCAAGAATTCGACTATTAAAGGCGTTATCAATCCAATTTTCACTTTGATTTTCTAGCTCGCTTTGAGATAAAGGAAATAAAGATAGTGTCTCCATTCGCCCAGCCAACGAATCTGCAACAGTGGGTAAGGCCATTAAATTTGCCGAACCTGTGAGTAAAAAGCGCCCCGGGCGCCGGTCTTCATCGACACTTTTTTTAATTGCCAATAAAAGTTCCGGTGCACGTTGAATTTCGTCGATAACAGCCCGATCCAGTTCTCTTATCATCCCTACTGGGTCGTTTTTAGCAGATAGCAGTGTGAGTTGGTCATCCATCGTTAAGTATCTTAACTCTTGATCGGCAGATATTTGTTTCACGAGTGTTGTTTTTCCGGCTTGACGCGGTCCAGCCAGCAAGACAACTGGCGTGTCTTCTTGCGCTTCCAATAGCCTAGATATTATAAGTCGAGAATACATGTGATTTTACTCGCACAAGTAAGATGTGTTTATTTCGGATTATAATAGCGTAAATTTCGGAATGTACATACGTATTTTTCGGAATTAAAACCCGAATATTAAATGGCGATTACTTTTTTAGCAGAAGTTATAAACCGAAAAACCCGCAGACTATAAAATCTGCGGGCTTTAATACTGCTACATTGTAAGCTTATGCAATGCTATGCACGACAATGCAATCTAATGCAATTACATCATGCCGCCCATACCACCCATGCCGCCCATATCAGGCATTGCAGGGCCATCTTCTTTTGGTGCTTCAGCAACCATTGCTTCGGTTGTGATCATCAAGCTAGCAATTGACGCTGCAAATTGCAATGCGGAGCGAGCTACTTTAGTTGGGTCAAGAATACCCATCTCCAGCATGTCGCCGTATGTGTCATTAGCAGCGTTGTAACCGAAGTTACCAGTGCCGTTTTTAACTGCATTAATAACAACAGATGCTTCTGCGCCAGCGTTAGTCGCGATTTGACGCAAAGGAGCTTCCATTGCGCGTAGCGCTAGTTTAATACCTAATGTTTGGTCTTCATTGTCACCAGTTAAGTCAACTAACTTAGCTGCGGCACGAACCAAGGCAACACCACCACCAGGTACAACACCTTCTTCAACTGCAGCGCGTGTTGCATGAAGTGCATCTTCAACACGTGATTTTTTCTCTTTCATTTCAACTTCAGTCGCAGCCCCTACTTTGATTACAGCAACACCGCCGGCTAATTTAGCCAAACGCTCTTGTAGTTTTTCTTTATCGTAGTCTGAAGACGAGTCTTCAATTTGTGCACGAATTTGGTTGCAGCGGCCTTGAATTGCTTCTAGTTCACCAGCACCATCAATAATAGTTGTGTTATCTTTTGTGATAACAACGCGTTTTGCTGTGCCTAAGTCTTCAAGCTGAACTTTTTCAAGCTCTAAACCGATTTCTTCAGAAATCACAGTACCGCCAGTTAGTGTCGCGATATCTTGTAACATTGCTTTACGACGGTCACCAAAACCAGGTGCTTTAACTGCTGCAATTTTAACGATGCCGCGCATGTTATTCACAACTAACGTGGCTAGCGCTTCGCCTTCAACGTCTTCAGCGATAAGTAACAATGGCTTAGATGCCTTTGCTACAGCTTCAAGCGTTGGTAACAATTCACGAATGTTAGTTACTTTCTTATCTACTAATAAAATGTACGGTGCATCTAGCTCTACCGTGCCATTCTCTTGATTATTCATGAAATAAGGAGAAAGGTAACCGCGGTCAAACTGCATACCCTCAACAACATCTAATTCGTTGTGAAGTGCTTGGCCTTCTTCAACCGTAATAACGCCTTCTTTGCCAACTTTATCCATTGCTTCAGCAATGATCTGGCCAACAATTTCGTCTGAGTTAGCAGAAATAGTACCTACTTGCGCGATTGCTTTAGTATCTGCACATTCTGTAGAAAGCTTCTTTAACTCTTCTACAGCAGCGATAACTGCTTTGTCGATGCCGCGTTTAAGATCCATTGGGTTCATACCAGCAGCAACAGACTTCAAGCCTTCAACCACGATAGCTTGTGCTAAAACAGTCGCAGTAGTTGTACCGTCGCCTGCCTCATCATTTGCTTTAGACGCAACTTCTTTAACCATCTGTGCGCCCATGTTCTCGAATCTATCTTCTAATTCGATTTCTTTAGCAACTGACACACCATCTTTGGTGATAGTTGGAGAGCCATAAGACTTTTCTAAAATAACGTTACGGCCTTTTGGACCAAGCGTCACTTTAACCGCGTTTGCTAGAATGTTTACGCCATTTAACATTTTATTGCGAGCATCAATACCGAAACGTACTTCTTTTGCTGCCATGATTAATTTCCTCTAAATTTATTGCTATCAACTTTTCGTTTTCGTGGGAACAAAACTTATAAAACAAAAAGTTCGAATTAAACGTTAATAATTAAAACGACGTTGTTATTCAACAATCGCTAAGATGTCGCTTTCGCTAAGGATAAGCACTTCTTCGCCATCTAATTTTTCAGTTTTTACGCCGTAACCGTCACTGAAGATGACCATGTCACCTACTTTTACGTCTAAAGCTTTAACATCACCGTTTTCTAGAACGCGACCGTTGCCTACAGCAATAACTTTGCCGCGAGTTGATTTTTCAGCAGCAGAGCCCGTTAATACGATGCCACCAGCTGATTTACTTTCTTGCTCTTCGCGTTTAATGATGACGCGGTCGTGTAAAGGACGAATTGCCATTTTCAAATCTCCTGGAAATTCCAATGTAATTGGTTTTAATTAAAACAGCTGTTTATTATGAAATAATCAGCTACGATTATGTATTAGTTTTACGACTAATAAAATTTGGATTGAGAGTAAAATGGGGTTGCCACAAAATAACTCAAGGGGCTTTTACAAAAAAATATTAATTTGGACGATTTTTTTCGTCTGCATCCCCTGATAAATTTTTATTGTGTTGCGGTTCGGATGACGAATAACTAGGTTCACTCTCATTTTTACTATCAATAGAAGGTATCTCTGCGCCTGCTTTTGTGGAGTTAGTAGTGTCCTCGTATTCAGCATCGAATACGCTCCCATGTTCTCTATTTTGAGCGGAAGTTGAGGAAGCTGAAGCATTAAAGCCTTGCTGATTAAATGCAAAACCACCTTGCACTTTACCTGACTTCAAAAATGAGGTTACTAAAGCCGCTGCTATAGGAGCTCGGGTAAATGGAATAGTGAAGAGTAAACCAATTACATCCGTAATAAAGCCCGGCGTAACCAACAACACGCCGGCAATCAGTAACAATAAGCCTTCGCTTAATTCTTTACCTGGCATTTGTCCTTGCGCCATTTTTAATTGCACATCACGCAAGGTATTTGCACCTTCTCTGCGCACAAAATAGGCGCCAAAAAATGCTGTAATGAGCACTATTGCAAACGTATTCCAGCCACCGATATTATCGCTCACATTAATTAATAACATGATTTCGAGGATGGGCAGTATTGCAAAAAGTATAAATAAGCGACCAAACATGCCGTCTCCCGATAACTTAAGTGTTTGTTAATAAACTTTTTGTATACTACCTATGTTTGGGCTCACAACGTTATTTCAAGGGTAAGTTTGGTTAAGACTTAACCTGTGTATTGACGCACATTTTCAGCCTGAAAATTCGTTTGAAAGTAGTCAGTAATATGTATAAAGCAGAAGTTAACGCCTTTAACAAAATGCAAAATAAGATGAATTAGGGTTGTAAAATAATTCAAAAAAAGTCAAACGTATACGAAAGAAGACAAGGTTACAGCAGGTCTTGTTGCATGCAATACCCATAACGATACATACTGCACTTAATTGGATAAGAGGTTATAAAGTTTTATGAAGTTTTTTCAATCATTTAAAATGTCACTACGATCGTGGATACTAGTCGTCATGGCTGTTTTTATAGCCTATCCGCAAGCATGCAAAGCACAGATCGATGCGTCACCTCAAACTTTATTCCAAAACACCCCTAGCTTTCTAAAAGTAGACCAAGCCTTTCAAATGGATTTTGAACAATCCGGCAAGCAGTTAATTGTAAAGTGGGATATTGCTGAAGGTTATTACCTATATAAGAAGCAATTTAGTATTGAAGCCGATGGTGCGCTTTTAGGCCAACCTGTTTATCCGAAAGCAGTGGAGATGGAAGACGAATACTTTGGATTATCTGACGTGTTTAAGCAAGACTTTAAAGTCATTTATCCCATCATCAAAGCAAGTCAAGACGCTGTAGTTAAAGTGAGATTTCAAGGTTGTGCAGAAGCGGGCCTATGTTATCCACCCAAAAAAAACGACATCTATCTCAACGTGGTGTCGGATAATAAAGGGCAACCCAATCCGTTTTCTGATGTGACTAAAAGCAATAAATCTGATGAAAAAGAGTCCTTACAAAGTCTCTTTGAAGATCAACCTACATTCTTAAAAGTAGAACAAGCATTTGGCTTTGCATTTGAGCAAGTCGACGGAAAGCTCATTGTTAGCTGGGACATTGAAGACGGCTATTATCTGTATAAGAAACAATTTAAAACAGTAGTAAAAAACGCGGCGTTAAGCGAACCAACTTACCCGATAGCCACCCAAATCGAAGACGAGTTTTTTGGTGTCTCAGATGTCTTTTTTGAAGATATGGTGGTTGAATATGACATTATTTCTGCTAAGCAAGACGCTGTAGTCAAGCTTCGATATCAAGGGTGTGCAACAGCGGGCTTATGTTATCCGCCCACGACCAAAGTAATCTATTTGAATGCAGAGGGGGACGCCTCGCTGGCAACTTCTGAGTCTAGTAATTGGGGGGCTACTGACGATTCTCCCCCTCAATCAGAACAATTCCAACTCGCTGACCGTCTGCTATCCAACGAAAGTTTGTTATTAACCCTAGGTTTATTTGTTTTACTTGGCTTAGGACTCGCATTTACACCTTGCGTATTCCCAATGTATCCTATCCTTTCGAGCATTATCGTCGGTGCCGGTAAAGAAAAACTAACTACATCCAGAGCATTTTTTCTCTCCTTTGTGTATGTTCAAGGTATGGCAATAACTTATTCTTTATTAGGTTTAGTCGTTGCTTCTGCTGGCGTTCAATTCCAAGCAGCATTGCAGTCCCCGGTCATTTTGATCACCTTTATCATCTTATTTGTTGCGCTAGCTATTGCCATGTTCGGCGGCTACGAAATTCAATTACCATCAAAATGGCAAGAAAAACTCAATGGCGTCAGTAATAGTCAAAAAGCGGGCAACCCAATTGGCGTTTTTATTATGGGCGTTATCTCAGGCTTAGTGGCCTCTCCCTGCACCACAGCGCCACTGACAGCAATCTTATTGGTTATTGCACAAAGTGGTGACCTTACACTGGGTTTCACCGCTCTATACGCTCTAAGCATCGGTATGGGCATTCCACTTATCTTGTTCGGTATGACTGGCGGCAGATTACTCCCTAAAGCGGGGCAATGGATGAATGTGGTGAAAGCCAGCTTCGGTTTCATGATGCTCAGCGTGGCTATCTTATTTGTGGAACGTTTTATTATTGCAGATTGGACAATATTACTTTGGATCGCACTAGGTTTAGCTCTGTTTAGTTATTGGTTTGTAGTTAATCAAGACACCAAAACAACTTTCTTAAAAGGTGTTCGTACGCTGGTTATTATGCTTGGTTTAGTAATATCGATTATTGTCGGGATTAGTAGTACCGCGAAGCTTGGTTGGCATAGTTTGGCATTATCAGTTCCGAACGCGTCGTCAAACATATTTGAAGCGGCAACCCAAAGTGGACTGAATGAAAAAGGTCACCCTGAGTTCATGGTCGTGAAAAACCTAGAAGACCTCTACGTTAAGGTCGCTGCTGCTAGCGCTGAAGGAAAATCAGTTATGGTCGATTTGTATGCTGACTGGTGTGTTGCCTGTAAAGAATTCGAAACTCGTACATTTCCAGATCCAAAAGTTATCAAGGCCTTGGAAAATACAGTATGGATGCAAATTGACCTTACTGACAACACGCCACAAGGACTAGAATTTCAAGAACAATTTAATATTACCGGATTACCCACGATACTTTTCTTTGATAAGAATGGGTACGAAGTTCCTCGAGCGCGCGTTACTGGCTTCATGAAAGCCGAACCATTTGCGCTGCATGTGGAAAAGTCGCTAAATTAACAGAACCAATAATAGTGCGACAGAAATGTCGCCATGGGGTTAGTGCTCTTCAGCTTCTTCGAAGATGGTTATCTTATTGCGCCCGCCTTCTTTGGAAGCATAGAGTGCTTGGTCAGCCTGATTAACTGCGTGCGGTAAACTTTCGTTTTGTGCCAAGTCAGCGATGCCTATGCTAAAAGTACACCGAAAAGTATCTTCTTCAAATTTGAAGTCTATAAGCGCAAATGCATCTTTAATTTCAGCTAACTTTTGCGCTGACTCTTCGGGAGTAGAGCCCACCAGAACAATCATAAATTCTTCCCCCCCGTAGCGACCAATATGATCGGTAGTACGCAAAGAGCGCAGGAGAAATTGCCCTAAAGTACTAAGTACTTTATCGCCAGCAGCGTGGCCAAAAGTATCATTCACCGCTTTAAAAAGATCAATATCTAACATCGCAATGCAAGCATTACTATGCTGACGCTGACTCAAACGAAAGCTGAACGTTGCAGCTTCCATAATTTGTCCGTAGTTGAGCACTCCCGTCAAACTGTCTTTTGATATAAATTCTCGAACACCTAAAGAACGTCTTAATCGAGTGAGCACAAGTTGAACAACCATAGCAGGCTGCGTATTTTTCGAAATAACATCATCGGCTCCGCCTTGCAGCGCTGCCAGCTTTGTTTCTAATTGCTCGTCAGCAGTCAAAAACACGATAGGCGTAAAATCGAACTGTTTTTGCTGGCGGATCATTTTCGCCGCTTCTAAACCATTTACATCAGGCATATTCATATCGAGTAGAAATAAATCAGGATGAATATCATCCAAGCTATTGAACATTTCCTCCACCGAATTCATGAAGTAAACCTCACATTCAGCGTCTTCTAAAAGTGTTTGGTAGAACTCACCCATGGATTTTTGATCGTCAATAAACACAATTCGATAATCGCGCGTTTGGCGTAGATTTAAAACTCGGTTAATTTTTTCGACAATAACTAATATCGATGTCGGCTTAACAATAAAATCTGCCACACCGGCTCGCACAGCAGCCAAGCGCATTTCAAAATTAAATAGCCCCGAATAAGAAATTACTTTAATGCCTCTGCTATTTAATCCTCGCGCAAATTCAAATATTGCTTCACTGCACACTTCCGGCATCAAAACGTCTAACAAAACTAAATCTAATTGATGGGTAGACAGTCTTATATTTAGTTCTTTTATACTTTGAAAGTATTCAACATTAAAATTAAATTCAGCAATCAATGTTGCTATAGCGTTACCCGACGCACTATCGGCATCAACAATCGCAATACTCATACGTCGATCTTGATTTGCAGCAGCATTGGCGCTTTGACTAGTTGATTTAAATCTAAAAAGTTCTTTTTTTTCAATTAATAAAGGATTTGTTGTTTGTTGTGCGCTGGAAATAAGTTTATTCATCAGCGCGTCAATATCAGGGGCGATTTGACTAAAGCTCTTAGCCTCAGAAAGAATGGTAGTGCATGCTTGAGTGATGTCAGACAAAATATTTTTTAAAGGATAGAGCGCAAATTTAGCAACAGAAGTGGCTAGAGCATTTACCTCATAACGAAACGGCTCTAATAAAACCAAGCTTTTTTGCTTACGAGCATTCGCCCACAATGTAACTAAAACTTTTAATTTCGCTTTAAATTTTGCATCAAAATCATGGAATGAACTGATGACCACTCTCCTAACACTCTATGTTGTATAAGCTATCCTATTACCTGTATCTTACACTTTCAAATAACTAAATATAGATACGTTTTTGCTGGCTTTGGCATGGGGAATCCAATCAAAGTATCATTTTTCATAACGAGCATAATACAAACATCAAAAAACTCAATATTTCTTTGGTTAAATTCAATACTAAGTAACCAATATTATTAATATGTTAGCAATTATCGAGTATGGCGTTAGATTTTTTCTAATAATTATTAAAATTCACTGGTATAACTTCGCTGATTAGACCAGTAATTTGCTGAATCTTTGTAGCGATATGTGTATATTTCACATATTAGAGAATTTAAGAACAGGTTTTCAGGAAAATAGACTACTTATTGGCACTTTAGGAACTAAAATGTCAAAATATAGTCAACTTAACGACTTGTTCACCGAAAATATAAGCATTTTAATGAATATTTTAGTTTTAAACGGGCCTAACCTTAATCTTTTAGGAAAACGCGAACCTGAAATTTATGGTTCAAGAACGCTAGACGCTATTGTAGCCGAGCTTACTGAGTATGCGGATAAGCAAAATGTGATGCTCTTTCATTTTCAGTCAAATGCAGAGCATGAACTTATTGAGCGTATTCAATCTGTCCTCCTTGAGAGTTCTGCATCGAATGCACCAATTGACGGTATTATTATCAACCCTGCAGCGTTCACTCATACCAGCATAGCGCTCAGAGATTCGCTTCTTGCGGTTAATCTGCCGTTCATTGAAGTGCACCTTTCAAATGTGCACAAACGTGAAAGCTTTCGTCATCATTCCTATTTTTCAGATATCGCACAAGGCGTGATAGTAGGCTTAGGGGAACAAGGTTATCGTTTTGCTTTAGATGCATTGATAACGACATTACAGAATAAAAATTAAACTAGCCCAGTTAAAAATAACTAAGGGTTTGTCACACAACTATTAATATAAAAAAGAGACAGAGTATGGACATTAGAAAAATAAAAAAACTTATCGAGCTTGTAGAGGAATCAGGCATATCTGAACTTGAAATTACCGAGGGTGAAGAATCTGTACGTATTCACCGTGGCGGCTCGTCAGCGCCTGTTCAATATGCACCCCAAATGATGCATGCGCCTATGTTGCAACCAGCCCCAGCAATTGCAGCAGCTGCGCCAGCCGAAGCCCCAGCTCCAGTGCAAACTGGACATATTGTTACATCGCCAATGGTAGGTACTTTTTATCGCTCCTCTTCTCCTGAGTCCAAAGCCTTCGTAGAAATTGGTCAAAGCGTCAATGTAGGTGATACCTTATGTATCGTTGAAGCGATGAAAATGATGAACCAAATCGAATCTGACAAAGCAGGCGTGGTAAAGGAAATCCTAGTGGATAACCAAGAACCTGTTGAGTTTGATCAACCTATGTTCGTTATCGAATAAGGCGACAACTATGCTTGATAAAGTACTTATAGCCAATAGGGGTGAAATTGCATTGCGGATATTACGTGCATGCAAAGAACTCGGCATAAAAACCGTCGCGGTACATTCCACTGCTGACCGGAACCTTAAACACGTTTTACTAGCAGACGAATCAATCTGTATAGGTAAACCTGCAGCCAATGAGAGCTATCTAAATATACCGCGACTCATTGCCGCTGCAGAAGTCACAAACTCAGTTGCCATTCATCCGGGTTACGGATTTTTAGCTGAAAGCGCAGAGTTTGCTGAAGCTGTTGAAAAAAGCGGTTTCGTATTTATCGGTCCTACGGCTGAAACCATCAGTTTAATGGGTGACAAAGTGTCAGCTATTGCCACGATGCGCAAAGCAGGTGTTCCATGCGTGCCAGGTTCAGATGGCCCATTAAGTGACGATATTGAAAAAAATAAAACCATTGCAAAACGCATTGGTTACCCGATGATCGTAAAAGCCGCAGGCGGTGGCGGTGGTCGTGGTATGCGTGTTGTTCGCAGTGAAGCTGAGCTCGAAGATGCGATTAGCATGACTAAAGCGGAAGCCGGAGCTGCATTCAACAATGACGTTGTTTATATGGAGAAATTCTTAGAAAATCCACGTCATATTGAAATCCAAGTGCTTGCTGATGGTCAAGGCAATGCGATCCATTTAGGTGAACGCGATTGTTCAATGCAAAGACGCCACCAAAAAGTCGTTGAAGAAGCACCAGCACCCGGTATTTCTGCACAAATGCGCGAAAAAATTGGTGAACGTTGCCGCCGTGCTTGTATTGAAATTAACTATCGCGGCGCAGGTACTTTTGAGTTCTTGTATGAGAATGGCGAGTTCTATTTCATTGAAATGAATACGCGTATCCAAGTAGAGCACCCAGTATCCGAAATGATCACTGGCGTTGATTTAATCAAAGAACAATTGCGCATTGCGGCAGGACAACCATTGTCTATCGAACAGTCGCAAATTCAAATTCGTGGTCATGCTATTGAATGTCGAATTAATGCAGAAGACCCGCAAACGTTTATACCTTGTGCCGGAAAAATAACCATGTTCCACGCGCCAGGTGGATTAGGTGTTCGTTGGGAATCGCATATTTATTCTGGTTACACAGTTCCTCCGTACTACGATTCAATGATAGGTAAACTGATTACTTATGGTGACACTCGAGATGAGGCTATAGCAAAAATGCGCCATGCATTAAGAGAATTGGTGGTTGAAGGTATAAAAACAAATGTTCCGCTTCAACAACTTATTATGGCGGACGAAAACTTCTCAAATGGTGGCACTAACATCCACTATTTGGAGAAAAAACTGGGCTTATCTAAGTAAGTTTAGGTTACCTAAAACAAGCTTAATTAAGTTCGCAAAAATAGCCAACGCTCAGTTCATCGAAAGATAACTGGGCGTTTTTATTTCTACTACCTACCCTAGTTAACTTTTGCTGATGTATGTTGTTACAACCACCACTTAAAACGCTATTCTTGATCAATTTAATTTTATAAGCGTATAAAATTCGACAAAAAAATAGATAACAGGAAGCAAGATGAGCGACAAATCCGACACTATTAGTTCTGTGCTAGCGCAGATTAGAAACTCAGGACTATCCAGCGTATTGAAAACTGACTTAAGCCTCCCTAATCTTTTTGTTTTGCGCTATCTGCTCGACCAACCCAACGACATTGTTAACCTGCAGAAAGATATTGAAGACTTACCGTTTTTTCCAGAACGATTGAACGCAAGCTATCAGGATGAATGGATTGTTTTTTGTAAAAAGACAGTCAGCAAACTAGGCCTCAAGAATCTCAGCGGTGACGGCCTTGCATTTTTAACCGATGGACGCGATGACACTAAGGTGCCCAATATGCGCGGTGACGAAAACCCAAGTGCAGAGGTATTGAAAAAGTTAAAAAGCCGCATCATGTGTATGCAAAACAGTGCAGCCTTTAGTAAGCAGTTGAAGCAACTATGTCTAATTCAGACAGTGCTTGGTAGCAAAGACGTTGCCGTATTAAAAAGTGAACAACAACGAAAACTTGAACGCTTTATTAAGCAGTAGTAAATAAATACTGAGAAAGAAGTGCGCCAAAATACGCCGCACACGTACTACAATGGAAATGTGATTCATTAGGAAAAAATATGTTTGGTCTATTTAAATCTAATCCAACTAAAAAACTGCGTAAAACTTACGATATGAAATTAGAGCAAGCGATGCTTGCCCAGCGCAAAGGAGATATAAAAACGTATTCCATGCTAACCGCTGAGGCGGAGTCCATATGGACAGAAATTGAAAGTCTTGAAGCGAAAAATAAATAGACGCCGCAGGCTATGGTACTTCCTGAGCGGGTCCATAAGCACTGAAGCAAACAATAGCAATGCCGTGTTTGATATTGCCCTCAGAGGTTACATTGTTGATGACAATCGCAACGCGGCGAGTAGTGATTGTCATGCAGCAACGGCAGTTTCCCTTCGCGAACATTCAATAACAACGGGTTTATTTAACAAAAATTGACAATGAAGCATTACCCCGCAGCCCATATGCTGTATATTCCCCCACCTTCGCTCTAGCGATTGGCAAATGACACACGAAAATTCGTAGGGTAAGGCCAATAGCGACACCAGATAAATGATGAATTAAGGGTAACCAATGGCTTGGCAACAATTAAAAATTAACGTGAAAGCAGAATATGCTGAAGCCGTTGGCGACATGCTAACGGCCAATAATTCCATGGCCGTTACCTTTGTTGATGCGAAAGACACTCCTGTGTACGAACCTAAGCCGGGAGAAATATTGCTATGGCCAGATACCCAAGTGATTGGCTTATTTGATGCCAGCGATGATTTGGGCATGGTTATTAAGCGTTTAGAAAAAGCCAATGCGTTGGGCAAAGATTTTGTGCATGTCGTTGACCAATTAGAAGACAAAGATTGGGAGCGAGAGTGGATGGTAAATTTTCATCCAATGCAGTTTGGTAAACGCTTATGGATTTGTCCAAGCTGGCTGGATGCTCCTGATCCTGATGCCGTCAATATATTACTCGATCCAGGCTTAGCCTTTGGAACCGGTACTCACCCAACCACATCATTGTGCTTACAATGGCTTGATCAAGCAGACGTAAAAGACAAAACAGTCGTGGATTTTGGCTGCGGATCTGGCATTTTAGCTATTGCTGCGCTCAAACTGGACGCTGCAAAAGTGATTGGCATTGATATTGACCCTCAAGCATTACAAGCAACCATGGACAACGCTTCTCGAAATAATGTGGAAAATAGACTGTCGGTATTTTTACCTGGCGACCAGCCAGAATTGAAAGCTGACATCGTGATGGCAAATATTTTGGCTGCCCCTTTAAAAGAATTGAGCGATGTCATATCAAATTATTGTGCCAAAAACGGGCAACTTATTCTGTCCGGAATATTGATCGAACAAGCGGAAGACGTGAAATCACACTACGAAAATCAGTTTGTTTTTCAACCAACTGAAATACAGGGGGAATGGGTCAGACTTAGTGCACTAAAAAAACAATAAATAGAGTTTAACGCACTCAGCTTAAACGATTAAGCTCCTGTATTTAAAGGTCTTATTCAAAAAAAAATTAAATTAAAATTAATGGTTAACTAGTTGACCCACATCAAAATATTTTTTTCAAACTATGATTTTTTTTGATTTTAATGAAATTTATGCTTTTTATTTGTACAAAATGTAAGTACCATGGCGCATATTGTAACCCGAGTTAGACCCGTTACACTTTTGTGATTCTACGATAGTCGTATTAAGTTAGCCTGCGTAGAAAATAAGGAATCTTAAGTGAAAATTGGGCCTTACACCTTAGACAATAACTTGATACTTGCTCCAATGGCTGGAGTAACGGATAGGCCTTTTAGGCAGTTGTGTAAAAAAATGGGTGCGGGTTTGGTTGTATCTGAAATGCTATCGAGTAATCCGAGAGTGTGGAACACAACGAAATCGCAACTAAGAATGAATCATCAAGGCGAATCGGGTATACGTTCGGTTCAAATTGCAGGTTCAGAGCCAGAGTTAATGGCACAAGCAGCGCAGTTTAATGTTGATAATGGTGCACAAATCATCGATATCAATATGGGCTGCCCAGCTAAGAAAGTGAATAAAAAGTTAGCAGGGTCTGCTTTATTGCAACAACCTCAATTAGTTGAGGCTATTGTGAAAGCAGTAGTCGATGCAGTAAAGGTACCTGTCACTTTAAAGATCCGTACGGGATGGGACACTGATAACAGAAATGGTGTTCAGATTGCTCAAATTGCTGAAGCAAATGGCATTCAATCACTTGCAGTACATGGAAGAACGCGCGCCTGTATGTACAAAGGGAATGCGGAATACGATACGATCAGAAGGATCAAAGAGACTATCAGTATTCCAGTCATCGCTAATGGAGATATAATGTCCGTAGATGACGCGAAAGAAGTTCTTAGATACACCGGGGCTGATGGAATAATGATTGGCAGAGGAGCGCAAGGTAACCCTTGGATTTTTCGTCAGATCAATTATTTTTTGAGTACCGGCGAATATTTATCAGAACCACCCATCGCTGAAAAATTAGAAGTGCTCACACAGCATATTCAAAATGTTCAGCAATTTTATGGCGCTACTGCGGGAGTACGTATTGCTAGAAAACATGTTGGTTGGTACGTCGATAAGTATGATTCTGATAAAACCTTTCGGCGCGCATTTAATGCTATCGAAGAAGGCGAAAGCCAAATTGAAGCATTAGTCGCTTACTTTTCATCGCTGCCAGAGCAAGACGATTTGTCTATATCGCCTGCGGCATAGTTTTTACTTAATAAAGAGCAGCCAGAGTATTATGTTCGATCAAAATTTAACTTCACCATTTACAACGACGGTAACAACACCGACCCAAGCACAAACTCAAAAGCCTTTAAGAGCCTCGGTTAAGCAAGCGGTTAACAAGTATTTAAAAGAGTTAGATAATCAAGATATCGATAACTTGTATGATTTAGTGCTCGCGGAAATTGAAGCACCGTTGTTGGAAGAAGTAATGACATACACCCGTGGTAACCAAACAAGAGCAGCAAACTTGATGGGTATAAACCGTGGTACGTTGCGTAAAAAACTAAAACAGTATGGCATGAATTAATTAAACGTAGATTGTTGTTTACGCAAAAGATGTTTTCATCTTTTGCGAATACTCAGTCATAAGTTTAATGCAGGTCAGAAAAATCAAAGCGAATGTGCATCAATGCATCTTCGCTTTTTTGTTACCTTTAAAATGCGTAATAAGCTATTTTGCACTCTGCTTGGTGCATATTTGCACAACTACTAATGCCAGCAATGGTTAGTGTCACCATTCAAATTAACAACGCTATTCTTATCATTATATGACTGTCTTTTTATATTCAACGCCTACATCTATAATTGTTTAAGTGCAGAAGGTTAAATTCGATTTCGGATAGCTCAAGAGGCACTATAACAAGGTGCTAGTAATAGACGGTATAAAATTCTGCAACATCAACCAATATTTTTGATGCTAAAAACAGCAAAATTTAGTATCATCTGTGCCCATCCAAAGACCGTTAAATCCCTCAATTTGTTAGCTGTAAAACGCTGACTTTAGAATCAATAACGTTAATGCCATTACTGTAAAGCCAATAACCTTAGAGAACACAATGCAAAAAGCTAAACCTATCCAACGAGCCTTATTAAGCGTATCTGACAAAACCGGTATCATCGACTTCGCTTCGGCATTAGTTGAACAAGGCGTAGAGCTTCTTTCTACCGGTGGCACCGCCAAATTATTAAGAGAAAATGGAATATCTGTCAAGGATGTATCTGAGCATACAGGGCAGCCAGAAATCATGGATGGTCGGGTAAAAACATTGCACCCTAAAATTCATGGCGGTATTTTAGGTCGTCGTGATCTTGACCAAGGCGTAATGCAGGAGCAAAACATTGCCCCTATCGACTTAGTGGTTGTGAATCTTTATCCATTTGCCGCTACCGTGGCAACCCCAGATTGCAGTCTTGCCGACGCTGTTGAAAATATAGATATTGGCGGTCCAACGATGGTGCGTGCTGCGGCTAAAAACCATAATGATGTCACTATCGTGGTCAACGTGAACGATTACGCTAAAGTGATACAAGAAATGCAGGGCAATAATGGTAGCGTGACTTTCTCTACGCGTTTCGATCTAGCCATAAAAGCATTCGAACATACTGCAGAATATGACGGCATGATTGCTAACTACTTCGGCGCTAAAATTGAAGCAGTAAGTCAGTCTTGTGACGAGGACTGCGGACATGAGCATAGCGAATTCCCACGCACGTTTAATATTCAAATGACTAAAAAACAAGACTTACGCTATGGTGAAAATAGCCATCAAGAAGCGGCTTTTTATGTTGAGAACCAAATACAAGAAGCTTCTGTTGCCACAGCCGTGCAATTGCAGGGTAAAGAATTATCCTTCAACAATATTGCCGATACCGATTCCGCACTTGAATGTGTGAAAGAGTTCGAACAACCAGCCTGTGTTATCGTAAAGCATTCTAATCCTTGTGGTGTGGCAATTGCCCAGGATATCTATTTGGCTTATGACAACGCTTATAAAACAGACCCTACGTCTGCATTTGGTGGCATTATCGCTTTCAACCGAGAACTTGATGCTAAAACTGCTCAGGCCATTATTGATCGTCAGTTTGTTGAGGTCATTATTGCCCCTACTGTGAGCGCTGAAGCGCAAAAAGTGATTTCTGCAAAACAGAACGTTCGCTTGCTGGTATGTGGCGAGTGGCAAGGTCAATTAACCGAAGGGTATGATTTTAAGCGCGTTAATGGTGGCTTATTGGTGCAGGAAAGAGATTTCGGTATGGTCGAGAAAGAGGACTTAACTGTGGTCACGGAAGTACAACCTACTGAGAAGCAAATAGACGACTTACTATTTACTTGGAAAGTCGCAAAATACGTAAAATCAAATGCCATCGTATATTGCCGCGACGGCAAGACTATTGGTGTTGGAGCTGGTCAAATGAGCCGTGTATATTCAGCAAAAGTAGCGGGTATTAAAGCGGCCGATGAAGGTTTGCAAGTTGAGGGCTGCGTTATGGCCTCAGACGCCTTCTTCCCATTCCGAGATGGCATTGATGCAGCTGCTGCGGCAGGTATTAAAGCAGTAATTCAACCAGGTGGTTCAATGCGCGACAATGAAGTTATTGCAGCAGCCAATGAACACGGCATTGCGATGGTATTTACAGGTATGAGACACTTTAAGCATTAATATATAAGCGTATTTAACCCGTATAAAATCGGGATAGGATAAGTGCGCGATAGCGTTCAAAGGGCTCGTTTGGTTTTTATTATCGTTTTTATTGTGTTTTGATAAAAAACTAACGAACTCGAGTTAACAACATTCAGTAGATAGAGAAAATAAATGAAAGTATTGGTTATTGGTGGTGGCGGTAGAGAGCATGCTTTGGCGTTTAAAGCGGCAGAATCAAAATTGGTAAGCGACGTTTTCGTTGCGCCCGGTAATGCAGGTACTGCACTTGAACCTAAACTCACTAACGTTGACATAGCAGCTGATGATAACCAAGCACTATTAGATTTTGCTTTGTCTGAAAAAATAGGACTGACTATTGTTGGTCCGGAGGCCCCCCTAGTTGCTGGCATTGTTGACTTATTTCAATCTCATAACCTCACTATTTTTGGTCCTACAAAAGGGGCTGCTCAGCTTGAAGGCTCAAAAGCATTTACTAAGGATTTCTTAGCCCGTCACAAGATCCCAACTGCCGACTACGCTAACTTTACTGAAATACAACCTGCCCTTGATTATGTTCGAGAAAAAGGGGCGCCTATTGTAGTTAAAGCCGATGGCTTAGCCGCAGGAAAGGGCGTTATTGTGGCGATGACGTTGTGCCAAGCTGAAGATGCAATTAAAGACATGCTTGCTGATAATGCGTTTGGTGACGCTGGGAGCCGTGTTGTTATTGAAGAATTTTTGGATGGTGAAGAAGCTAGCTTCATCGTGATGGTGGACGGTAAAAACATTCTTCCATTTGCTACCAGTCAAGATCACAAACGTGCTTACGACAACGACCAAGGACCCAATACTGGCGGTATGGGTGCTTATTCTCCTGCGCCTGTTGTAACCCCTGAGATTTTTGCCAGAGTGATGCAAGAAGTCATTGAACCGACAGTTACTGGCATGGCTAACGAGGGTAATCCTTACTCAGGGTTCCTATACGCCGGATTAATGATTGATGCTAATGGAATACCAAAAGTCATCGAATACAACTGCCGTTTTGGCGATCCCGAAACCCAACCGATTATGCTGCGCTTGCAGTCTGACATAGTGCACCTGTGCATGCTTGCCTGTGAACAAAAGCTCGACACTGCACAAATAGACTTTGACGAGCGTGCCGCTGTAGGCGTGGTGCTTGGGGCTGAAGGGTATCCTGGCGCATATCCAAAAGGCGACGAGATACACGGCTTAGACGATGCAGCAGCGTTGCCAGGTAAGGTATTTCATGCAGGCACAAAAATAGATGGAGATAAGGTTATAACTAACGGTGGTCGCGTTTTATGTGCAACGGGTTTGGGTAAAACCGTAACCGAAGCTCAACAAAATGCTTACGCCTTAGTTGATGCCATCGACTGGCAAGGAGTCATGTTTAGAACCGATATTGCTTATCGAGCAATTGCTCGTGAAAACAACAAGAACTGAGAAACACCTTGACCGCCTGTTCATGGTTGCTTATAACTAGGGTAATTCAATTACCCTAGAAGCCTATGTCATTAAAACACCCTATTATTGCAATTACCGGTTCATCTGGAGCTGGCACGACCACAACGACGAATGCTATAAGGCACATATTCCGTAACCTTAAGGTAAATTCAGCATCTGTTGGTGGCGATAGCTTTCATCGCTTCACACGTCCTGAAATGGAAGTCGAGATCCGAAAAGCGCAAGAGCAAGGTCGGCATATTAGTTATTTTGGCCCGCATGCTAACGATTTCGAATTACTGAGTAAGTTGTTTGTAGAATACGGCGAAACAGGTAAAGGTCAACACCGACAATACTTGCATAGCTTTGATGAAGCAGTGCCATTCAACCAAATGCCGGGCACTTTTACACCTTGGCAAGATTTGCCTGAAACTACCGATTTGTTATTCTATGAAGGTTTGCACGGTGGCGTTAAGACCGACGAGGTTGACGTTGCCTCTCGCGTCGACTTGTTAGTAGGCATGGTACCTATCGTAAATTTAGAATGGATCCAAAAAATCGTGCGTGATACTACCGACAGAGGGCATTCCCGTGATGCCGTTATGAGCAGTATTGTGCGCAGCCTCGACGATTACTTCCATTACATTACACCGCAGTTTTCGCGCACTCACGTTAACTTTCAGCGAGTGCCTACGGTGGATACTTCTAACCCATTTAGCGCGCGCGAAATTCCAACTCAAGATGAAAGTTTTGTGGTCGTGCGTTTTCGTCGTGAAATGAAAAGTGTCGACTACCCTTATCTTCTCAAAATGATTGATGGCGCATTTATGTCACGCATAAATACCATTGTTGTACCTGGCGGAAAAATGGGCCTTGCGATGGAGTTAATTTTAACCCCGTTGATTGAAGAGTTGCTCGACCAAAAACGCCGAGCAGGTTATCAAATGGATTGGTTAGCAGAAAATAAATAACAAACTAAAAAACTCACTTGGACAATAGGTTAGCTCAAAATTTGAGCTTTTCTTGCGTTTAACTATTGTATAAAAATCGTGAAATGCTATCTTAATTGTGTAGTGAAGAAAAACAGCTAATTCGTTGATTGCGTGGATTAGTTGTACCGCCGTTTATCGGCGGTTTTTTTTGTTTATAATTCAGTAAGTTCGTTATTTTTCAAAAATAAAATAGACACAATTGTGTATCTGACATCATTTGTAACAATCATCACCCCATCCGCCCTTTTGACTTTGCTCATTGATGACATATAGTGTGGGTAATTAAATAAAGAGTTGAGTGATAGTCATGGGTCAGGAAACCTCGAAAATTCTAGTTGTTGACGACGACATGCGTTTACGTTCGTTGCTAGAGCGATACTTAGTGGAACAAGGCTACCAAGTGCGCACTGCCGCTAATAGCGAGCAAATGGATAGATTGTTAGAACGTGAAAATTTTCATTTGATGGTTCTAGACCTAATGCTACCTGATGAAGACGGTTTGTCTATTTGTAGAAGATTACGCCAACAAGAAAATCAGATACCCATTATTATGCTGACCGCAAAAGGCGATGAAGTAGATCGCATTATCGGCCTTGAGATGGGCGCGGATGACTACCTTCCAAAACCGTTTAACCCCAGAGAATTACTTGCCAGAGCGAAAGCAGTTTTACGCCGTAAAACAACCGAAGCGCCAGGAGCACCTTCACAGTCCGAGAAAATTGTTAGTTTTGGTAGTTACAAACTTAATTTAGCTACTCGCGAAATGTCGGATAATGGTAAGCCCTTAACACTAACAAGTGGTGAATTTGCTGTTTTAAAATCACTAGTAACGCATGCTCGTGAGCCGCTTTCACGCGACAAATTAATGAATTTAGCACGCGGAAGAGATTACAGTGCATTGGAAAGAAGTATTGATGTGCAGGTGTCTCGATTGCGCAGAATGCTAGAAGAAGACCCTGCTAATCCACGTTATATTCAAACCGTTTGGGGATTAGGTTATGTGTTTGTGCCTGACGGTGCAGTAGACGTTTAATTCGCGTGCGATTTCTTCCTAAAAGTACTTTTGGGCAAACAGTTGTGTTAATTGCAGGGTTACTGTTGATCAACCAAATCGTGACGTACCTATCCGTCATCAATTATTTTATTCGCCCCAGTTATCAGCAAATAAATTCCTTGGTTGCCACTCAAGTTGAACAGATATTTTTACAGGGCCTCAATTCCCCTGGCAATCCCTTGCATGAAGAATTTATGGAGTCCACCGGCACACGTTTTCATACAACAGAAACCGCCATGCATGCCGGGTTGCGTGATGCCACCTACTATAGTTTTATGTCCGATGACATTTCAAAGAAACTTGGTGGTGAAACCGATGTTAGAACCACTGGCGGTGTTAACTATTTGATTTGGATACGTCCACCGCAAGATCCTAATATTTGGATCTCAATTCCGATGCAAGGTATTGAAGAAAGCGACTTTTCACCACTCACCATTTACCTTATTGTCATCAGTATTTTAAGTGTTGCTGGCGGTTGGTTATTTGTGAGGCGATTAAATAAGCCATTACAAGCACTACAAAAAGCGGCTCGCAAAGTAGGTAAAGGGCAATTTCCAGATCCACTGCCACTTGAGGGTAGCAGTGAAATGGTAGCGGTAACCAATGCATTTAATAAAATGTCACAAGGCATTCATCAACTAGAAAGTGATAGGGTATTAATGACGGCGGGAATATCGCACGATTTACGAACGCCATTAACGCGCATTCGCTTAGCCAGTGAAATGCTACCCGACGATCAGGATTGGGTGAAAGACGGTATTGAGCATGATATTGAAGACATGAATGCAATTATCGATCAATTCATTGACTATGCCCGACAAGATCAACAAGAAGCATCTGAAAACGTCGATTTAAACCATGTTATCAAAGAGCTAATTGAAGGGCGATTACTAGAATCTGGACACCACATTGAACTGCAACTAGCAACGTTACCAAGTGCAAAGTTACGTGTTGTTGGCATAAAGCGGGTACTCGATAATTTGATCGAAAATGCCTTTCGATATGGTAGCAAGAACATTTGTGTTACCACCCGGGTTGAGCATCAATCAAAATCATTGATTTGCACTATACGCGACTATGGTAAAGGCATTCCTGAATCCGATATTCCGATGCTGTTTGCCCCATTCGCACAAGGCGACAAAGCTCGCGGCTCAGTTGGCTCAGGGCTTGGTCTAGCCATAACTAAGCGCATTGTCGAAAGCCACGGCGGTAAAATGCTATTCACAAACCATGCCTCTGGAGGCCTCACTGCTGGCTTTAGCCTTCCTTACAGTAGTTAATCTGCTGCTCTTTATCTTCTTACGTTTATCTTCTTACGTTTATCTTCTTACGTTTATCTTCTTACGTTTATCTTCTTACGTTTACTTCCTTACGTTTACCGATTTATATTACGGCCGACTTACGGTTGTATTACTTACGTTTTTGTCGGCTTAAATTTTTTCACGATACTGAAAACGAGAACAACAAGTAAGCCAGACATGATACCAATGACGCCATTAAGAGTGATACCGGTGAGTGATCCGGCTATGCTGCCAAGGGTTGGAAAAACCGATATCACATCTACCGAATGCTCTACAAAATGATGCAGGAATGGCACTCCATGGGCAATGATGCCACCACCGACTAGGAACATCGCAGCCGTGCCTACTATAGTGAGAGTCTTCATTAAGATTGGAGCGAAACGCAACAGCGCTCTGCCGCTCAAGCGTTGAATTTTAGCAAAACTTCCAGATACTGATCTGCGTAAAAGATACAAACCTAAATCATCGATCTTAACAATCAAGGCAACAAAACCATAGACACCCGCTGTGAATAAAATACTCATTAATGACAGCACAGTAATTTGAGTGGTAAAAGGTTCGGACTGAACGGTACCTAAAATAATGACGATTATCTCTGCACTCAACACAAAGTCGGTGCGAATAGCGCCCTTGATTTTTCCTTTCTCAAGTTCGACTAAGTTAATTGATGGGTCGGCCAAGGCTTTCAATTTTTCAGAGTGTGCTTGTTCATCTGCATGTGTGCTTGCTGTAAATTTGTGAAGTAGCTTTTCAACACCTTCAAAGCATAAATATAAACCGCCGATAATCAATAAATACATGACCATCCAAGGCGCAAAGTAACTAATAACCAACGCACTAGGAACCAATATCAATTTATTTAAAAAAGACCCTTTTGCTACGGCCCAAACCACCGGTAACTCACGTTCAGCCCTTACCCCTGAAACTTGCTCAGCATTCAAGGCTAAATCATCACCCAGTACACCGGCTGTTTTTTTTGCCGCCACTTTAGATAAGATAGCAACGTCATCTAATACACTAGCAATATCATCTAATAACGTAAGTAAACTTGCAGCAGCAATAATCCTTCTCCTAAATAAGTTGCTGGATATGTGAAATAGCGAACGGTTGTTCATCCATCAAAACTAGCACTCATTTAAGCGAATACTAAGCTAACTGCGATTAATGTATGTTCTCATCAACGATCACATTGTCGGCATGAATATTTTCAACATCAATCGCATCAAAACGGTATTCTTGATGACAAAATTGGCAATTCATCACAACGGCACCCTCCTGCGCGACAATGTCGAGTAAATCAGCTTTTGATATATTTTGTAAGGCAATAGCGCTGCGCTTTTTTGAGCAATCGCAACTAAAAGTCACCGGTTGAGCATCGAACAAACGTATTGTCTCTTCGTGGTATAAGCGATGCAGAATCTCTTGGGTTGGTAAGCTAAATAACTCGTCCACTTTTAGCGTATTCATCAAATGACCTAAATGCTCAAAATCAGGGTTTTCGACAGCTTGAGATGTTTCGCTACTTTGCGGTACAACTTGCAACAGCATGCCCCCGGCAACTGCGCCGCTGTCATCGCGTTGTGTATGCAAAGTCACTTTTGTGAGTAACTGTTCAGATTGCATAAAATAATCTTCTAAACATCCAGCTAGCGTCGGCTTATCGAGCGCGACAATACCCTGGTAACGTTCGCCATCTTTTGGTGCGAGCGTAATTGCCAAATAACCTTTTTTGAACAAATCAGCAAAGCTAGAAGGCAACTTAAATTCTTCGTTCCAGCGGGCAACGCCGCGAAGCTTTTGGTCGTGCGTACCATTAATAACGACATATTTGACCAAGCCTTCGCTTTGAATTTGCAAGGACACTTCACCTTCAAATTTCAGCGTTGCTGTTAATAAACAGGCTGCCGCCATCAACTCACCCAAAAGATCTTGGATAATGGGTGGATAATGATAAGAGTCCAAAATACCCTGATAACTATCGCATAATTTGACTAATTCGCCCCGCACATTGCGACCTTCGAATAAGAATCTATCTAACTGATCTTGCTTAACTGTCATAAATCTCTACTTAACTGTTAAAATATCTATTGATGTTTAAATTGAATAATTTGTCGGCGCTGCTTTTTATCCGGTCGACCGTCTGGTCTCGGGCTATGAAAAATGCTTAATTTTCGGGCAACTGCATTCTTTTCACGCAGCGCAATACTCTCTATCGTTTCTTCATACAGTAACTGCGCCAATTGTGCGTTTCTGCGTTGCCCGATAACCTCTTTGACTATCACTGTTTTTTGGTCAAAGCCTGTTGGAATTTGAATTGTCGCGCCCACCTCAACCAACTTACTGGATTTTGAACGCTGTTTATTATACTGAACCTTGCCCGATTGAACTAATTCTCTAGCAATCGCTCGTGTTTTACAGAACCGCGCAGCCCATAACCATTTATCAATCCGCACATTACTTGGGTCTTGACCCGCCTTATCTAAACTATATTGAGCGGCATTTTTTTTGTTTGTATTTGCACTATTTTGTTTTTTCATTGTCTTCTAGCTGTAACCAGTGATTTTTAATTATAAAAAATTGTATCTCTTATGCCCTTAGCTATTGTTCGAGCCCGCACGACTAGATATGATGGGGCAAGCTAAAGTTAATAATATTAATATTACCGAGAAAATGACAGCAACCAATTTATCATTGCAACATGCGTTAAGAATTTATAATCAGTACCAGAACAGAATCATTCTTGTGATTGTCGTTTTGCTATCGCTGTATCTTATCGCGTTCGCGGCAGAGTTCACTTGGCGACTTATCCCGCAGCCTGAAACGTCGCAAGCAAATCAAATTGACAATGCTAACACTGCACAAGCGCAATCAACATCACGTTTGGATATATCACCACTGACCAACCTGAATTTGTTTGGTAACCCTCAAGCAAAACCGACTGCCAGCGCCGTTACTGAGGTTACCGATGCGCCCGAGACTCAGTTGAACCTCACACTAACCGGTGTTGTTTCAAGCCTAGATCCTAAAGTGGGGGCAGCGGTTGTAGAAAACAATGGGAAACAAAATACTTATGGAGTGGGTGACAAGATTGATGGCACCAATGCTACATTAGACGAACTGTATATTGACCGCGTCATTATCAAGAATCGCCTGAGCCGCGAAACACTCATGTTAGACGGTATTGATTTTGATGAAGCAAATCAAACTCGGGAACAAGAGTATCGTCAAGACATCCAAGAATTCGACACGCCACAAGGCCCTGTTGAATTAGCGACGCAAAACGGTGACCCAGAGCGCTCATCTAAAAGCGCGCGAGAAATGCGTGAACAAATTAGCGAGTCTCCAACCAGCTTCACCGACTTTATTGCTATTTCTCCTCAAACATCAAATGGGCAGTTAATTGGCTACCAAGTTTCACCTGGTAAACAACCTGATTTTTTTCGCGATGTCGGATTACGATCAGGAGATATTGTTACACAAATTAATGGATTAGATTTATCTGATCCAGCACAATCATTAGAAGCAATTAACGTTCTTAGAGAAGCACAATCTCTTCAATTAGAAGTGCTAAGAGGCGATGAGGCTTTGTCACTAGATATCGACATTCCGTCGTCTGAAGAATAATTACAAGGGTCGCATTATGAGGCAGGACAGCCAAAGAACCACAAGCATTCGTCATTTTTTGAAGACAACTGCTATTGCTGCAAGTATAGCAACTACCTTATTCGTCACGGGGAGTGCTTATGCAACGGAATATAGTCCGAATTTTAAAAATACCGAAATTACCGAGTTTATTAATATTGTCGGAAAAAACCTACAACGCACGATTATCGTCGATCCTAATGTGCGCGGTAAAATAACCGTTCGTAGCTACGACTTATTAACGGAAGAACAATACTATCAATTTTTCATGAACGTGCTGCAAGTATATGACTTTGCAGTCGTTGAAATGCCAAGTGGTATACTCAAAATAGTCCGTTCAAAAGACGCAAAAACATCAAATATCCCGGTTGTCGATGGCGATATGCTCAACGGCGATGAAATGATTACTCGGGTTCTCCCAGTATACAATGTGCCGGTGCGTGAACTTGCCCCTATTCTTCGTCAATTGAACGACCAAGCAGGCGGCGGTAATGTGGTCAGCCACGATCCATCAAATGTAATGATGCTAACTGGACGCGCAGCAGTGGTGAATCGCTTAGTAAAAATTATCGAAAGCGTTGACCGCGCAGGCGATGAAGAAGTAGAGGTGATCAAACTTAAATATGCTTCTGCGACTGAAATGGTGCGCATTATTGAAAGCATTAATAAATCACAAGGTAAGTCAGCCGGTGGAGTGGGTAAGTCAGACCCGCGCGTCGTAGCAGATGACCGCACCAACAGCATTATTGTCAGCGGCGATATAAAAGCGCGTCAGCGCTTAATTAACCTCGTTAGCCGCATGGACCAAGAGTTGGAAAGCAATGGTAATACGCGTGTCATTAACTTAAATTATGCGAAAGCTGGCGACTTAGTCAAAGTATTACAAGGCGTTAGTGCTGGTATTCAAGCAGAGAATCAGGGCGGTACAACAACCCAGCGTCGCGGTGGCAACAGCAATCGTGATATTAGTATCGATTCGCATGAAGATTCAAACGCATTGGTAATCACCGCTGAGCCAGACATGATGCGCTCACTTGAGGACGTAATCCGAAAGCTTGATGTGCGCCGCGCACAAGTGCAAGTTGAAGCGATTATCGTTGAAGTATTCGAAGGCGACGGCACTACCTTAGGTGTGCAGTGGGTATCTGAAGAAGGTGGTGGTACACAATTTACTAATGGTGTCATTGGTGTTGGTTCACTCGGTGTTGCGTTGCGTGAAGCAGAAACCACTGAGGTGAAAGGTTTTACCACCACAGCAAATGGTGAAACTGTTGCAACAACTACGACGACTGAAGGTAATTATGCACCACTTGCCGCCTTACTTGGCGGCGCTAACGGCTTGCTTGCTGGCGTTGTCAAAAATGGTTGGGGTGCAGTTGTCCAAGCAGTCAGCACCGACACTAATTCAAATATACTAGCAACCCCGCACTTGACCACAATGGATAACGAAGAAGCGTTCTTTATCGTCGGTCAAGAAGTACCGATCATCACGGGCTCTGCGACAGGCTCAAATAACGCCAACCCATTTCAACAGGTTACCCGTCAAGATGTAGGTATTAAGCTCAAAGTCACGCCGCAAATCAACGAAGGTGACGCCATCCAATTACAAATAGAACAGGAAGTATCGAGTGTATCTGGTGCGACCTCGGTTGATATTTCAATTAATAAACGTGAAATCAAAACCACAGTTATTGTCGATGATGGCGGCACGATTGTGCTGGGCGGCCTGATTGATGAAGACGTTCAAGAGAGTATTTCTAAGGTGCCTTTATTGGGCGACATCCCATTTCTTGGCCATTTATTTAAATCGACAACTGTCAGCAAGCGTAAACGTAATTTGATGGTGTTCATTCGTCCCACCATTATACGTGACGGTATTACATCGAATAAAATCAGCTTACAAAAATACAATTATATTCGTGCAGAGCAGTTAAAACGCCAATCTGAAGGCGTACCATTAATGCCATTCACCGAAGGGCCTTCGTTACCTGAATGGAATGATGCAATGACCCTACCTCCTTCTTTTGATGAGTACTTGTTGGACGAAGAAAAGAAATCCAAAGAAGGTAACGATTAGCAATGTCTGAAGTTACCAATAATCTTAGCTTAGAAGAAACCGAGGCACTCGTTACCGACGAGGTCACCGAGGGCGTGCTTGAAGAAGCTGAGCCGTTAGCTGCGCTGCAACTGCCTTTTAGCTTTGCCAAACGCTTTAAAGTATTGGTCGAGTCGGCGCACGACCCAGTGAAGGTTTATCATACGCCCAGTACAGAATTGTCGGTATTTGCGGAAGTTAGACGGTTTTTAGACCAAACCTTTGTGCTTGAAGAAATTGCTGAAAATCGTTTTGAAGAATTACTGACCAGCAGTTTCCAGCGCGATTCAAGTGCCGCCAAACAATTGATGGAAGACTTAGGTAACGAAACCGATTTACTGTCGTTAGCCGAAGATTTACCGGATACAGAGGACTTACTAGAAAGTGAAGGCGACGCCCCCATTATTCGTCTAATTAACGCGATGCTCGGTGAAGCAATTAAAGAAGGTGCTTCGGATATTCATATCGAAACCTTTGAAAATCAGCTAGTCGTGCGCTTCCGCGTTGACGGTGTATTGCGTGAAATACTGCGTCCACACCGCAAGATGTCATCCATGCTAGTGTCACGTATTAAAGTCATGTCCAAAATGGATATTGCTGAAAAGCGAGTACCGCAAGATGGCCGCATAAGCTTGCGGATCGCAGGGCGCGCTGTTGATGTGCGTGTATCTACGATGCCATCAAGTCACGGTGAACGTGTTGTATTGCGCTTACTTGATAAAAATAATGCGCGTCTTGATTTACAAGACTTAGGCATGACCCTAGACAATCGAACTCACTTCTCAAGTCTTATTCGCAAACCACATGGCATCATGTTGGTCACCGGGCCAACAGGCTCAGGTAAAAGTACGACCCTGTATGCAGGTTTAAGCGAAATAAATTCTAAAGACCGCAACATTCTTACCGTTGAAGACCCGATTGAATTCGATTTAGAGGGTATTGGTCAAACTCAGGTTAATCCCCGCGTTGACATGACCTTTGCAAGAGGTTTAAGAGCCATATTGCGACAAGATCCTGATGTCGTGATGGTCGGTGAAATTCGGGATTTTGAAACAGCACAAATTGCCGTACAAGCCAGTTTAACAGGTCACTTAGTGTTATCAACGTTGCACACAAATACGGCGGCCGGTGCTATTACTCGCTTAGAAGATATGGGTATTGAGCCCTTCTTGCTATCGAGCAGTTTGTTGTCTGTGTTGTCGCAACGCTTAGTGCGTAAATTATGCAAAGAATGTAAAAAACCGCATGAGCCAACTCCGACTGAGCGCGAAACATTGAACGTTGTAGGTGACCAACAAGTGGTTATCTATCGCCCCGTTGGCTGCACTGCATGCAACCATACTGGTTACCGTGGCCGAACAGGTATTCATGAGCAACTGATTGTGGATGAACGTATTCGCGAAATGATGCACGAAGGCAAAGGTGAGCAAGCGATTGAAAAGCATGTGCGTAAAACGACCCCTTCTATCCGTCAAGATGGTTGCGACAAAGTATTGCTAGGCATTACTTCTCTAGAAGAAGTATTACGAGTTACCAGAGAGGAATAATATGGCAGCCTTTGCATACAAGGCCATGGATGCCAATGGAAAATCCAAAAACGGAGTATTGGAAGGCGATAACGCTCGCCAGATCCGTCAACAAATTCGTGAACAAGGTTTCATTCCACTTGAAGTTGAACAAGTTGCTGAGCAAGAGAAGAAAAGCCAAGCCTCGTTCTCATTCTTTAAAGCTAAGATTTCTGCCGGTGAACTTGCCCTGTTAACGCGTCAAATGGCAACCTTAATTGAGTCAGCTTTGCCTATTGAGGAAGCCTTATTAGCCGTTGCCGAACAGTGCGAAAAACCGCGTCATAAAAACATGATGATGGCGGTGCGCAGTAAGGTGGTAGAAGGTCATGGTTTTGCCGAAGCGTTATCTGAATTTCCTTATGTTTTTGACAACCTATTCCGCGCTATGGTCGCGGCGGGTGAAAAATCAGGACACTTAGACACGGTGCTAAACCGACTCGCTGAATACACTGAAAACAGGGAACGAACGCGCAATCAGATTATCCAAGCGTTGGTGTATCCCCTAATAATGATGACTGTCGCTGTTGGTGTAGTCATCATGTTGTTAGTAAAAGTAGTGCCCACAATTGTCGGACAATTTGATCAAATGGGCCAAGAATTACCTACCATTACCAACATTCTTATTGCCATCAGTAACGCAGTGCAAAACTACGGTGTTTATGCGGCTATTTTGCTAGTGCTAGTTATATTTTTACTTGCAAAACTGTTATCTATCCCGCGCCTTCGATTAAAATACGACAAAAGATTATTGCGTATGCCCTTTGTTGGTCGTTTGACAAGGAGCACTAACACCGCAAGATTTGCTCGGACACTAAGTATTTTAACCGCCAGTGCTGTCCCTTTATTAGAGTCAATGCGCATTGCAGGTAATGTACTAGAGAACCTTCACCTTAAAGCTGCGGTCAAAGAAGCTGCCTCAAAAGTAAAAGAAGGATCGAGTTTAAGAAGCGCCTTGGACCACGCCAAAATTTTTCCACCTATGATGATGCATATGATCGCATCCGGTGAACGCTCTGGCGAGTTACAACAAATGTTAGCGCGAGCCGCCGACAACCAAGATAGAGAGTTTGAGTCAACAGTAAGCATCTCCCTAAAAATATTTGAGCCCGTACTTATAGTCGCTATGGCGGGTGTTGTACTATTTATAGTATTGGCCATTCTAATGCCGATACTGGCATTAAACAGTTTAGTCTAAGAGGTAATTTTTATGAGTAATCAGACAAGCGTTATCGCGTTAAGTGAACGTAAACAAGCAATTATTAAAAGCCAAAAAAATGAGTTAGGTTTCACCTTAATTGAAATTATGGTAGTGCTTTTTATCATCGGTATGATGGCTGCGTTTGTTGCCCCTCAAATTTTTGAAAATCAAGGTACAGCGCAAATCAAGAAAGCCGCCATTGATATACAAACGCTCGAAGGTCAACTGGAAATGTTTAAGTTACGTACTAATCGTTTTCCGACGACAGAACAAGGCTTGGAAGCGTTGGTAACGATGCCTACTATTGAGCCTATTCCACGCAACTATCCGAACGAAGGCTTCATCAAACGTTTACCGCTTGACCCTTGGGGCAATTCTTATCAACTGCTCAGTCCAGGCGAAATCGACACCATTGACATCTATTCTTTTGGCCCCGACATGGAAGAAGGTACTGAGGACGATATTGGCACGTGGAATATCAACGACTATCTTCAATAGATATAGCTTCAAATCTAACCAGGGCGAGGGCTAACGTGCGTAAGCAGCAAACAGGTTTCACACTCATCGAAATTATGCTCGTGCTGGCAATGATGGGCCTAATGATATCTGTTGTTTCCTTCACTGCACTTGGTACTAACAACTACGACAAAGTGGACCAACAGGCAAAACGCTTTCAAGTCGTATTTGATATGGCGAGTGACTATGCCGTATTAAATCAGGTACAACTCGGTATCCGTATCGATGAAGAAGAAAACACCTACACTTATGTTGTACTCGATGATGAAGACGAGTGGATAGAATTACCTGATCAGAAACTGTTTGAAAGCTATCAATTGCCAGAGTACATGACACTTCAGCTCTACCTCGACGACTTGCCATGGCAGCAAGAAGACCGACTGTTCGAAGGCAGTTTATTTGACGAAGAATTAAGCGTTAGTGACGAAGGCGTTGAGATTGGCAATGAAGAGGATATTCCCCCGCCGCCGCCACAATTATTTTTGCTTTCAAGTGGTGACCTTACTCCATTCGAACTCACTATTACTTTTGAAGACGCATTCAGTAGCGACGACCCTATTACCTTCACATTGCGAGCCAAGGAAGTGACTCCAATAGAGCGCATTGCGCCTGAGGATATAGAGTAATGAACAGAGCAATAGCCAACATAAGGAGCAGACGGGGTCTGCGCCAACAAGTTGGCTTTACGCTGCTTGAAGTTATGGTCGCTATGTTTATTTTTGCCGTTGCCGGTGCTGCAATTATTAAGACCACTACAGAGCATATAAGCTCTGTAGGGAAGCTCGAAGAAATGACTTTTGCCACTTGGGTAGCCAACAATCAACTTACCCGAGCGTCATTACAATCTGAAAAAACCTGGCCTCCAAAAAAGAATGAACGCGGCAGTGTCGACATGCTCGACCGTACTTGGTATTGGCAACAAGATGTGCAAAACACGGCTGATGAAAACCTCAAAGCAATTATTATGACCGTAGGTAATGACCCAGAATATAAAGGCTCAATTATTTCAGTTACGACCTATGTAGCGAAGTCTAATGGGTAAACTCAAAAAGCATTCAGTCAATCCGCTACAATCTGGTTTTACACTGATTGAAATTCTGGTGGCGATGGCCATCTTTGCTCTAATTGCGGTAGGTTCGGTGACTATGTTGACCGCCGTTTCAGCGCAAAATGATTTATCCGATGAACGCATGCAATCACTACAAACGATGCAACGAGCTATGCTAATTATTGAGCGTGACTTTTTACAAATGGTGCCACGTAAAACGAGAGTAGATGGTGAAGTATCAGACATTTTAGTATTTGCCGGTAAGTTTGAATTTGAAAGCGAAAGCGGCGGTATCGGGTTTGTGCGTTCAGGTTGGCATAATCCGCAGCTAACCCTCCCCAGAAGTACCCTACAATCAGTGGTCTACAGAACGCAGAACAAAGAGCTTCAGCGTTTATATTCAACATACGTAGATAACGCTATTGGTTTCGAACCCAAAGTGCGCGTTTTACTCGAAGGCATTGAGTCAGTGAGTTTCGAATATTTGGAAAAATTTGATAAAAAGGAATTTGAGTGGACAGAAGCGAAGGCTGTCGAAGAACTTCCTATCGCGGTTGCTATTATTATAAAATCTGAAGTGTATGGTGAAATTCGACGTGAATTTAAGGTGCGCCGATGATTTCCAGCAGAGCTAGCATTCAGCGCAAGTACTCAGCAAAACGGCGTGGTTCCTCACAACGTGGTATCGCCCTTTTAGTTATTTTGCTTATTGTAGCTATTGTGAGCATTCTAGCGACCGAAATGATGGCTAGGTTGCAAATTAACGTCGCTAGAACAGTAAACATCAAAGACAACAACCAAGCCTATTGGTATGCAGTTGGTGCCGAGCAGTTTGCTAAAAAATCATTAAACGACCTCAAAACATTGTCACCCGATAATATGAATTTGGGTCAACCTTGGGCGCAATTATTTGAGTACCCGATCGATAGTGGTGGCATTCAAGCAGAATTAACTGACCTGCAGTCATGTTTTAATTTGAATACCGTGGTCCTCCCAGATATTCAAACCGGATCAGAAATAAACGCAGCAGCAAAAGGCCCGGCCCAGGGCTTTTTTAATCTAATCACGTTAAGCAACGAAGATATTGACTCCTTTACCGCTGAAACTGTACGTGATTCGCTCATTGACTGGCTCGACGCCGACAGTAATATTACCGGTTATGGTGCGGAAGATGCGGACTACGAATCATTGCGCTTTCCTTATGTAGCGGCAAACGCACTGATGACCAATAAATCGGAACTACGCTTAGTCAATGGTATTGAAATAGGTAACCTGCGTAATTTGCTCCCGCATGTTTGCGTCATCTCTGACTTAGCGTTTAACATTATGGAAATTAATATCAATACGGTAAAAGAAGAAAATGCGCATGTACTTGCCGCTATGTTGAATCTTAATCTAGACGCAGTAAAACGTATCATAGCGTCGCGTCCGATTGATGGTTTTGCAAACACTACCGATTTTCTTTCTGAACCAGAAATCGTAGCAAAAGAATTAACCGCTGAGCAAAAAGCATGGTTCGTTTTAAAAACAAATTATTTCATGCTGAGTACCAAAACCCGTTACAATAATGCGTCGTTTAGAATGGTGACAATTTTTAAGCTCGATAGTGAAGGTGAAGGTGTCAGCGTGATCAGTAGAGAATTTGGAGGTATTAATTAATGGAAAAACTAGCAATACGGTTGGGCTCAACTCCACATGATCCGGTTCACTGGCTAGTATGGTCTGACACCGAAACAGAAATCATTGCTTCAGGTGAATTACCCGATGTTGAAGGCCTTGGACAACTGAAAGAACGCGCACCGAAAGCACAAGTAGTTTGTATTGTGCCTGGTTGTGATGTTGTATTAAAAGTGGTGGAATTACCTAATAAAGCAAATCGTAAAGTGCTCAACGCCATCCCTTACATGCTGGAAGACGAGATTGCGTCTGACATCAGCAAGTCATTTTTTGCTTTCGGCAAACGCACCGGTGATTCGCAACAAGTAGCGGTGGTTTCTCGCGAAAAACTTGAGTTTTGGCAAGCAGTGCTTAAGCAAGCAGACTTACAATGCGATTTAGTGGTTCCCGATACGCTCGCGCTGCCTTATTCTCCAAACAGCATAAGCTTGTTAAGTTTAGGTCAGCATGACACGTCGCCACTAATAGTCAGAGCGGATGCATGGGCAGGCTTTCAGGGTGAGCAAAGTTGGACATTTCGGCTTTTAGAAAAACAACTACAAGCTAAACATCAATCAGTGGTTGCTTACTCAGAGCTTCCGCAGAATGACAAGTTAGAAACATTTTTTGCGCAAACCGAGACTGCGGATGAGTCAAACACCGACACACCAACACTCACCGCAAACTACGACAAGCTGCCAATGCAACTGCTACTAGATGGCGCTTTGGATGTTAAGTTTAATTTGCTGCAAGGCAGTTATCTGGTTAAACGAAAAAGTACGGCTCAGTGGCATAAATGGCGCCTTGCTGCCGTGCTTGCTGCTGTCGCCTTGTGCGTCAACTTAGTTAGTAAAACTATTGAATTAAATTCAATTAAAAGCCAACGCCAAATTGTTGAAACTAGGTTACAAGCTAGTATTGATAAAGGCTTTCCGGGTCTACCCAAAGCAAGAAATAAAGAGGCTGCGATAAAAAATGAAATGGCGCGCCTTGAACAAGGTGGTGGTGGGATATCTATGTTAGTGATGCTCACGCAAATGAGTCCATCTTTTGCTAATACGGGTGTAACCCCACAGTCAATTCGTTACGATGCTACCCGCACAGAGCTGCGCATGCAATCTGTTGCTAGTAACTTTGAATCTCTCGAAAAATTTCGCCGTGAAGTTCAAGCCTTAGGCTTTGAAGTTGACCAAGGAGCTATTAATAATAAAGGCGACCAGGTGGTCGGAACGATCATTATCAAAGGCTAGACAGGTTATCAAAGACCCGCTATTACGCTACGTGATTAAGGTATGCCAAAAAGGTAAGAACATGAAAAAGTATTTTGGATGGTTTTATGCGCTCTCAGAGCGTGAACAAAAGATGGTCAGTGTCGCTGGTATAGTTTCCATCATCGCGATTTTCTATTTTGCATTATGGGTGCCATTAAACAACACATTAGCGCAGCAAAAAAGTTTGCTCGAAAGTCAAACCGAGTTTGCTTCTTGGGTAGATGAGCAAGCGGTTAGAGCCGCTAAATTGAGACAGTCAGCTTCAGGCGCGAGCTTCACCGGTTCGCTCACACAACTAGTTAATCAGACGACGCGTACGAGTAAAATACAAGTCGCTCGTATACAGCCGGTTGGTGACAACCTGCAAATCAGTATTGACCAAGTATTGTTTACTGATCTTGTGGGCTGGCTTGATCTGATGGAGCGCCGCGGTGTGGTTGTTATTCAATCAGATATAACAGAAACCAACAATGCAGGCTACGTCCAAGTTCGTCGCCTACAATTAGGAAAGCGTTAAATGATAAAAATGAAGCCTTGGAAGTGGGTCATATTGGCTATTTTTACTTATGTGATTTTACTCATCGCTTATCTCCCAGCCAACAAAATAGTTAGCTATGTACAAATTAACAACCCTAAATTACCCGTTGTAATTGGCAAGGTTGAGGGTACATTATGGTCAGGTAAGGTAGACAAAATTATGACCCAGGGCATTGTTATTAATAACTTGCGTTGGGAGTTTTCGCCTTGGTCCCTGTTGCTTGGTAAAGCAAGTATTGACCTCAATGGCGGCAAAATTAGAGAGAGCGATCAAGCTTATGTGAAGGGCAACATTAGCGCCTCGCTGTTTAATTTACAAAATGTGAGCGCGCACGAATTAAAGCTCTTCTTACCTGCACGTAGCGTCATGGCGCAATTACCTCTGCCGGTCCCGGTGACAGCCGATGGTCGCTTTAGAGTGGATATACAAGAGTTTGAGTTTAACAATGCATGCGTCAACTTAAGCGGCAAAGGAAGTTGGTTGAAAGGCACAGTGAGTGGGCCTACCGGCGTGATAGATTTCGGTAATTTCGATGCTAACCTTGCTTGTGAAGGCGAACAATTTGCCATACAAATACAGCCTACAAACAAACTAAACTTGGATGCCAAGGTATTACTCTCTGTCGCTGGAAAATACAAAATAAATGGCCGCTTTAAACCATCCGCTGATATGCCTAAAGAAGTGCATCAAGCAGCGAATTTTTTTGGCGCAGTCGATAGTGAAGGGTTTCGTAAAATAAATTTATAATAGGCTTACGCATTCTGGGTAGTGTCGAGCTTAGCTCGACGATGTGGTTTGTATTAATGCATTTGTATGGCCTTTTTTAGACAAACAATTCAGGGTAAAAAAATGCGCTTAACGTCATTAATGTCGCACTAACGTAAATACTTTTCCGGGTTTCTAGTCCATTGGTTAGCTGCCCAATAGCGCCGCCTTTCTGTTTAATATTCACCGTATTGAACATATCGTCTATAGCAGGGCCTAGCTCTGCACCTAATTTTAGCTTTTGATATATTTGATTTGGCAATGGGAGTGATGCCGTTCTGCCGGTTTGCAGCTTCAACGCGCTGGCAATGCACACAACAGCATATGTACTTGGAATACCATCGAGGACATCCACGCCCCCTTCATAACTCACATAATAATCTGCTTGATGGTGTTGTTGGCAATATTTTACTCGATTAACAGCACCCTCCCTAGTTTCCTCGCAGCTCATTGGCTGCTCACTAACTAAGGACGGCGCATCAACGGCAACAACTTCAACTTCCTCATTAGTAAATGCCATTGAAAAGCTCTTTTCAGCGGCTTCAATTTTCACTGGGTTTTTAGATGCAACAATAATTTTCATCGCTGTTTGTTAATTCCTAAATTTGCAACATAAGATAAATGCTGACTGTTGATTAAATAATATCGCCTAATAAACTCAAGTAGTTATTAGTAGTCACATGTCCGCGTAATTCATTTTCTGGCTTTTTACTATCGGGGTTGGTAATACCTAATGTGTAGGCAATACCAAACTCTTTTGCGGCATCTAATATCACCTGGCTGTCGTCTACGAATAGGGTTTTGGCAGGGTCAAACTGTAGGTGAACTTGTAATTTCTGCCATAACAATTGAGATTCTTTGGTGACCCCAAACTGATGGGTTGAAATGAGTTCATCGATGTGATCATCCAATTGCGTTTTTTCCACTTTTAACGACAAACTTCCCGGGTGCGCATTGGTCACCAATACTACTTTTTTCTTAACCGCTCTTAATGCGTCTAAAAACGGCAATGTATCAGGACGAAGAGTAATTAAATGAGCTATTTCGTGTTTGGCTTCAACGATATCTAAATCAAGTTTCTCGGTCCAATAGTCAAGGCAATACCATTGTATTTGACCTTGCACTTCGGCGCAGGAATCATGCATATCTTGCCTACATTGTTGTATACTTCTATCGTGCTTTAAAGCCAATTTCTGCGGCAGATGTTCAAGCCAAAATTGATTATCAAAATGTAAATCGAGCAGCGTCCCATCCATATCTAATAAAACAGTTTCTATGTTGTGCCAAGGTAAAAGTGCCAAGCGAAATTCCTTGTGATAATGTACGTAAATAGGGTTTAATGAAGTATTAGTTTATCGTTATATTCGGAGTGAGTAAAATAGACAATAATAAAGAGTTACCTACTATTCGTGGCACTGAAATTGTTGCTAAATCTAAGTTTTTCAAAGTAGAAAAACTCAACCTTGAATTTAGCAACGGCGCAACACGTGAATTTGAGAGAATGGTGGGCGGTGGGCGCGGTGCAGTTATGATTGTGCCGTTAAAAGACCCTGATACCATGTTACTCATTCGTGAATATGCCTGTGGTACACATTCTTATCAACTCGGTTTTCCTAAAGGTTTGATTGACCCAGGCGAAACGCCAGAACAAGCAGCTAATAGAGAGTTACAAGAAGAAGTAGGATATAAGGCTAGTAAACTACACTCATTGCATACAGTGCACATGGCGCCGACTTTTTTTGATGCAAAGATGCATATTTTAATTGCTGAAGATTTGATACCACAAACGTTAGAAGGCGATGAACCAGAGCCCCTAGAAGTAATTGAATGGCCAGTATCAAACGTTGATCAATTACTCGCCAGAGACGATTTCGTTGAAGCCAGATGCATAGCCGCATTATTGTTATTTCAAAAGTGGAAAAGGGAAAATAATTGAGTGCACCATTCGATTGCAGAATTACTAGAAATTGCTAAAGAAGCAGCCTGTATTGCTGGTCAAGAGGTATTAGATATCTATGACAAAGGCACCTTTGAAGCTTACCAAAAAGAAGATGATTCGCCGGTAACAAGTGCCGATTACCGCGCTAACGACATCATTATGCAAATACTCAAAGAACAAACGCCTGATATACCGGTGATGTCTGAGGAAACCCCGCAACTGCCATTGGCCGAGCGTGAGAAATGGACTCGATATTGGCTGATTGATCCCATCGACGGCACACAAGAGTTTATCGCTCGTTCAGGTGATTTTGCAGTGAATATTGCATTGATTGAACATAACCAGCCCACGATTGGGGTTATTTATTGGCCTGCAGGTGAAACTTTGTATTTTGCAAGTAAAGCGCAAGGTGCTTACAAACGCTGCAATGTTGAAACTAAAAAGATCACGGTGAGAGAATTTAAAGTGCCTAGCGAAGACGTGATCATGATTGCGATTAGTCGCAGACAATCTCGCGAAAAAGTGTTCGATAGAATGTCAGAAAAACGCGTTTATCAGACTCTGCCTGCTGGCAGTTGCTCCTTAAAAGCCTGCTTTATTGCAGAAGGAAAAGCAGATGTTTTTATGCGTTTAGGCGTGACTGGCGAATGGGACACCGGTGCCTCTCAATGCATTATTAATGAGGCCGGCGGACGAATTGTTGCCGCTACGTTCGATGAACTCAGTTACAACCAACGTGAGTCAGTGCAAAATCCAGACTTTGTCGTCCTTGGCGATCAACGCGTCAACTGGGAAGGCATTATTCGTTATACCTAGGTGCGTATCTGTTGAGGCACGACAATACCGGTTGTATCCGTCAGCTTGGCGTCGTGCCGATTTTATTACTCCCTAGAGGCTTTGCAAAAATGCTAATAATGCGCGCTGGTTTTCAGTTGTCATCGCTTCGAATGCTTGTCTAGATGCTTCGCCTTCTCCACCATGCCATAAAATAGCCTCTTCGATTGTGCGAGCTCTGCCATCGTGCAAGTAACCAATGCGGGTATCATCATCACTTCTACCCGCTAAAGAAACAGCATCGTTCGCTTTGGCATCACCCAACATAACGCTTTGGGCATGACCCAAACCCCAAAGTGCGGCAGTTCGCCACTCGGCACCAGACGCCGAGCCTTCAGCCAAAGTATCGGCTAAACCGGGCCCCATATCATGTAGGAGTAAATCGGTATACGGCTGGATAGTTTGATTTCGAAGCTCTGCTAAAGGATGAAAAGCGCTTGTTGTCATGGACGGTCGATGACAACTTGCACAACCGACATCTTCAAATAATGTTTCGCCATCCTGAATAGCATAGTCACGACGAGCGCCAACACCAAGTAAACTTAAGTACTTAACCAGTTTATCTAGCTCTTGGTCGGATAGCTCAACATCAGCAGTACCACAGTCCTGCTGCTCACTGCCACAATCAGGATTAGGCAGCATAGATGTCATGACCCCCATATCGGTATTAAAGGCGCTAGCACTTTGATGCTTTACGCTAAAGGTACTTGCTTTGTAGCCAAAACGACCGAGTCGTAGAGCACCATTTGTTGGGTCCTCTACTATTGATGCACGCCCTGAAATACCATCATTGTTTGCATCTTCGCTATCTTCCCAACTTAGGATTTGCTCTTCTGGTACGGCTTCAAGTAAACCTAAGCCAACGAGTTGAGGGGCTATTCGTGCTGAAAATTGTGCAGGAGTTCGATCTGAGAAAACATAGTTGGGTGAGCGCAACCCGTTTGCATGCTCGGTCCATGGACCGAGTGTTACATTTCCTTCGGGAGTGCCGTTTGACTCCATTTTAGGTTGTAATACTTTTCCTATTAAACTGTCTGCAGCGCCATTTTCATCGCCGACTTTGAACACCCACTTATCTAGGCTTTCACCTACATCTTCAACCAGTCCTTTACCATTTCTAACATGACAACCTGCACAAGAATGGTTGATATAATGATTACCTATTTTACCAATTTGTTCTGTCCATACTGGATTATCGCTTCGTTCATCATGGCTGCCGTCATCAAAATTAGTATGATGGACGCGTCGACCTTCAACAAAGGACTGTGCGTTTTGAGAACTTAGGTTAGTTGCCATTTGCATAAATCGACCGGCAGGCTCTTCGCTGTAGTTGAAACCCAAGGTAGTGTCACCGCCAAGCAGACCTTGCGAAGGAATTGGTGTGCCATCATTCGCCCCGCCGATGTTCTCGACGCCTCGTTGCCATTCAAAAGGCACGACACCAAGTTGCCCAATAACATAGACAAATGAAGTACCGTAATAATTTAAACGCGCACCTGCAGGGGGTGATTGTAAAAATAGGCTTGTCTCGAATTCCATGTGCGTGCCTTGCGCAAGGGCTGTCTGAAACTGACCTCCGGCCTCCCATTTATTGACAATATCCAGTGTGTATTTGTGTTGTATGCCATCATCACTAATTTTTTCAAAGTCTTCGTTGTAGGTCCCTTTGCCGACAAACACAACGCCCGTTTCATTTTGGCTTACCTTTTCTTCTTCCTTTTGTGGATTGAAGTGGAATTGGCCTGTTGTATTGCGACCCCAAAACCAAACTCGAAATTCTCTCGCACCTAATTTAGCTTCAGTAATAAAGGTCGCTCTAATCAAACTTTGGCCCGTTGGTACATAATCTTCAAGCTGAATTCGGACCGTTCGGAATTGCCAATAGTGAGCTAGGTAATGGTCGTAGTGGTCTTGTATTGTAATGTCTTTAGCATGACGATCCCTGCCACGATCACCAATTCTTGTTACCAGTACGCCATCATCGCGAACAAACCGGCTCATAGGCTCAAGAACTGTATTTTCATTAAATAGAACTTCTACACTTGCTTGCGTATTGTCTTCAACTTTGCAACCTGAAGAATCAACCACTTCTCCAGCAGGCGAATTGGGACATGAATCAGTGGAATCAATTACGCCATCATTATCGCTATCTTGAACAATAGGAGGAGGCGCGGGGGTCGGCAAGGGTGTTGGACTGTCAGTGCCGCCGCCACCGCCGCAAGCAGACAAGCAAAAAATAGCAATAGCGGTTAGAGCAAGGTTTGATTTCATAAAGATTCCGAGAATTATAGCTTAAAAAATACACAGCATAAAAATGAGTTGTAAATGTAACATAAATGTTAATTGCCACACTGGAAATACGATAGAACGGTTTTTTTTCATGCTGGGTAGGAGGCAGTAGTGCCCAAAGTCTGTATTTACACGAATTAATATAAGGGTTAAAACATTTTATTAACTCTGAATAACTGTTTGCTGAAGCATCAGTTAGGCAATCTAGGAGATTTGGCTTCTCTATTTCCCCTCTTGCGTTTATCTACTCCAATGACAGATACCTCCTTTATAAGATGTTGACAAGCAAGCCGATAGCCTAACGCCAATTCACTTTGAGTAACGTGTTTGCGATCTGCTGCAGTAGTGGTTAATTCAACTTCCGCTTTAAATTTACAAGTACCGCAAACACCACCACCGCCGCATACCGCTTGAATACTAATATTATTGGTAAGTAAGCTGTTAAGAATAGAACTATTTGCGCTAGCCCTTAATGTCTGACCTTTGGGCTTATCATCACTGCAAACTAACACAGTTTTGTTGCGTATAAACCAAGTCAGTTTAATTTGGCCGTCTCTGAAAAGTCGATAAATCCACCACAGGCCAGTACTCGACAATAGTAAGGTCAACAGGGCAAAAATCTGGATAAACCAATTATTGAAACTACCCTGCTGCGTATAGTCCATGAAGTGCAGCATTAGCAGTAGATTGCGCCAGCGTGTCTCGTCATTCACATGTGCAATGACGTCACCCGTTTGTGCTCGAATATAAACACTCGTTTGACTTTCATCATCTATATTAACTTGCCACACAGCGTTGCGTTCGCGCGGTAAATCTTGAATAGGTGGATGCAATAACGTTGGCCCAGACATTTCATGCATATTTTCGTTATGCGACGCCATCGCAATCGCAGAAATTAACGCTTCATATTTTGCGTTCAATACTGGGCTTGACAACTCGATTAATTCGCCGGTTATTGCATCAATTATTTTGTAATTAGAGGCTTGATAACTATGTTGGCCCGCGACTATTTTCAGCTTATAAATCGGTTGATTGAACAAATGACTAAGCTTAATTTGGCTTGACAGTGGATAGCGTTTAATTAGTTCGTTAACGCTAATAAAAGGGGGCTTTAGTGTGCTTTTCGTAGCGCTCTTATTTACATTCTTATTTATTACATTAAGGGTAGCAAAAGAAACTGGACTTGGCCTGACTAAAGTATCTCGACCGGCCGCTTTATTGGCATCAATCTTACCCAACAAAAAGCCACTACCCATCCAAATAAATAATTGAACAAAAACAACGACGGATACCCATTTGTGTATTTGTTTCAATATCATATAGGATCCTCTGCTGGATGGTTTTTAAACAACCTAAACCAAAGCAATGTAAGGCCTGAAAGCGCGGCCAATAATCCACTAATAGTGAATACATTCAACAGTAGATTATTAATGTCCTCGCCTTCATAGTAATCCATAATGTGGAGTCGCCATAACACATCGAAAATGCGCCAAGTGTTCTGCCTGACACTGACTATTTCACCTGTGGTATAATTTATATAAAGTGTCGGCGAATTAATCCCAGCAAAATCAACACGCCATAAAGGTAGGGGACGAAAACCAATTTCACTGGGTGGGTTTTCAGTGATTAGATTAACACTCTTTATTATCCGTGATCCATCTAAACTGCTCAGCGCAATAGTTGTAGCGAGACCCTCAGAGATTGAATTAATGATATCCCCAGTAGTCGCATCAATAACCATCGGCCCATCGGCAGTGAGGCGGTAAACAGGTGTATTGCCTAACCACCCCAACCTAATATTGGACGCCTTTGGGTAGTCACTGAGTACCTGGTTAATATCAATACTAATTAACCGACGTGCTTGTTGTTCGGTGCTTTGCAGAGCGACTTGTTGCGTATTCGCAGGTATGTCCTGATAGTGGTCAGCCCATTGCGCAAAAGCAGGCTGTTTTGCACTAACCAAGTCCTCGCCATGAATACTATGTATATCAACTAGTACCATGTACATGCCGCTAAATGACCAAAGCAAAAATTGCAGTCCAACAAACAACATTAGCCAGCGGTGATATCGGCGGATCATTGCTACCATTTAAAACTCACCAAAGCGTTTTCTCAGTTGCACTCGTTTGTACATTAAATAGATTACAGGCAAAATTAGCAAGGTTAGGAACAACACACTTACCATTCCACCGACCATTGGTGCTGCAATTCTACTCATTACCTCAGAGCCGGTTCCCACCCCATAAAGGATCGGCATTAGGCCGATAATAATAGTTGCGGCAGTCATCATCACTGGTCGCACTCGCAGCGCAGCGCCGTGCAATACTGCTGAAAACAAACTATCCTGAGTTGGTTGTATACCTTGATCACTGCATTCTTCGAGCATGCGATTGAAAGCCTGATTTAAATAAACCAACATAATAACCCCTATTTCAACGGCCACGCCGGCTAAGGCAATAAAGCCGACACCAACAGCAACAGAAAAATTGAAACCCTCCCAATAAATCAGCCAAATACTGCCGATCATTGCCAAAGGAAGTGTACCCATGATCATGGCAACCTCAGCAATATTTTTGAAATTTAAATATAATAAAATGATGATTATCATTAAAGTCAAAGGCAATACATAAGACAGTTTTTCCTGAGCTCTAAGCATATATTCATATTGTCCTGACCATTTGATTGAATAGCCCGCTGGTAAGTCAAGTTGCTCGCTTACAGCAGCCTGGGCGGCAGCAACATAACTGCCTAAATCAATATTTTCAATATCGATAAAAACCCAACCATTAGGTCGTGCATTCTCACTTTTAATCCCCGGTGGACCGTCTTGAATAAATACATTAGCAACATCAGCAAGTGCTATACGCTTTCCTTGTGGCGTAACAATCGGTAGTAAGGCTAAGGCTTCTGGAGAACCACGATACGCTTGTGGATAACGCATATTTACCGGATATCTTTCTAACCCTTCTACACTTTGCGTCACGTTCATACCCCCAACTGCAGTAGCAACAACCGATTGTACGTCGGCAATATTCAGACCATATCGTGCTGCTTTTTCGCGTTGAATATCCACTTTGATATAACGTCCACCGGCAACGCGCTCTGAGTAAACGGAGGCTGTGCCTTCAACTTCGCTTAATATTCTTTCAATTTGCTGTCCAATTTTTTGTATTTCATTGAGATCCCGTCCGCCTATTTTGATACCAACCGGCGTTTTAATACCTGTTGCCAACATATCGATACGGGTTTTAATCGGCATGACAAAAGCATTCGTCAAACCAGGAATATCCAGTAAGTTATTCAATTCATCGATCAAAGATTCCGTAGTTAAGCCCTCACGCCATTGGTCCTTCGGTTTTAACTGAATAAAACTCTCGATCATTGTTAACGGTGCTGGATCAGTTGCTGTTTCGGCACGCCCGACCTTACCAAATACAGTTTCAACTTCTGGAATGGTGTAAATGAGCTTATTCGTTTGTTGCAGAATCTCCCTCGCCTTGCCAACAGATATGCCAGCGTAAGTGGTCGGCATGTACATCAAGTCGCCTTCATCAAGGGGCGGAATAAACTCACTGCCTATTTTACTCACAGGCCAAAAACCGACTAGCAACAGAAGCAGAGCAGCGAACAATGTAGTTTTAGGATTACTCATCACTGTTTTGAGAGCGGGTAAATATAGCCACGATAGAAACCGATTAATTGGATTTTTATGCTCTGGAAGTATCTTTCCACGAATAAAGTAGCCCATTAACACAGGCACCAAAGTAATTGCCAATGCCGCCGCCGCTGCCATTGCATAGGTTTTAGTATAAGCGAGGGGCGCAAACATACGTCCTTCCTGCGCTTCGAGCGTAAAAACGGGCAAGAAACTAACGGTGATAATAAGTAAGCTTGAAAACAATGCAGGCCCAACTTCACTGGCAGAATCAATTACTATTTGCCATCTATTTTCATTCGTAAGGGGCGTTTTTTCGATATGCTTATGCATATTTTCTATCATTACAATAGCGCCATCAATCATTGCACCTATCGCAATCGCGATACCACCTAACGACATAATATTGGCATTGATACCTTGAAAATACATAATAATAAAAGCGATAAAAATGCCGACCGGTAAACTAATAATAGCAACCAAGGAGGATCGCACATGGAATAAGAACGCAATACAGACAAGGGCGACTACGATGAATTCCTCAAGCAACTTACTACTTAAGTTATCTACTGCACGCTCAATTAGTGCAGAGCGGTCATATACCGGAATTATTTCAACCCCTGCAGGTAAACCCTTCTTCAATTCTTCCAGTTTTACCTTAACGGCATCGATGGTTTGCTGCGCATTTTCACCAAAACGCATTACCACAATTCCCCCAACAGCTTCACCCTCGCCATTCAGCTCAGTAACACCGCGACGCATTTGCGGGCCAATGACCACGTCGGCAATATCTTTAATTAATAAAGTCGTGCCTTTGTCGTTAGTACTAGCACCCAGTGGAATATTTTCAATGTCTTGTTGGTTCTGAATATAACCGGTTACTCGCACCATATATTCGGCTTCGGCCATTTCAATAACCGAAGCGCCTATTTCTTGGTTGCCACGTTGGATCGCAGTTTGCACGTGTGACAACGGAATGCCATACGCACGCAGTTTTTCAGGATCAACGGTGACCTGATACTGTTTAACCATGCCACCGGCGGAGGCTACTTCAGACACACCAGGAACGGTTTGTAACTCATATTTGAGAAACCAGTCCTGCAATCCACGCAGCTCACTGATGTCGTGCTGTCCGGTTCTGTCGGTCAACGCATAAATATAGACCCAACCCACGCCGGTCGCGTCTGGACCCAATTGGGGTTTCGCGTTGTCAGGTAAACTCGGTGCAACTTGCGACAAATATTCGAGTACACGACTTCTAGCCCAATATAAATCGGTATTATCATCAAAGATAACATACACGTAAGAGTCGCCGAAGAACGAAAAACCTCTCACAGTTTTTGCACCCGGCACTGACAGCATGGCAGTCGTCAGAGGATAAGTAACTTGGTCTTCGACTACTTGTGGGGCCTGACCCGGATAACTCGTTTTAATGATGACTTGAACGTCAGACAAGTCTGGAATGGCGTCGACCGGCGTGTTTTTAAGCGTTATTAAACCGCCACCGACGATAATAAATGTGCATAATAGTACGAAAAATCGGTTATAAACCGACCATCTAATAATAGCGGTAATCATGGTTTAACACCTACCACTTCGAACATACCTGATGCCGGTTTTTGCAATGACACCTGCATCGTTTTTCCCACTGCCAATTTAGTCAAGTCGACATGCTCAGCGACCACAAAATTCATCGTCATACCTGGCATCCCCCAAGCATCAATATCGCCATGCGTTAGTCGCACCATTCTTTCCTCTGGCATGGCGTCATCAACAGTGGCTTCCACCCATACCGCTTCGCTCATACTATCCATACCGTCGCTTTGCATGTTGTGCATACCACTCATCTCATGCTCATCTTCAGCATGATCTTCTTCAGCTTGGCCTCGCATTTCTTCAGAACGCTTCACTTTTCCACCAATGCGCATAAAATCAGAGCTGATACTGCTTTCAGAATCTAATAAAAACTGAGCCGAGATGACAACTAAATCATCGTCCATTAAACCGGATAAAATTTCTGTATAACTGCCTGCTTTTAAGGTTTCTTGCATTGCTGTTTGAGATCTATATGTTTGTGCACTCGCTGCAACGTCAACAACATTGCCGATAAGCACTCCCACAGACTTAAATTTGCCTTCACCTAGCGCAAGTACAACTCGATTTTGCGAACCTGTGCGAATAACCGCTTCTGAGGGTATAAGAATATTAGGTTGTCCACTAACCGGTAGCAGATTCGTGAAAATACTCACTTGTGCGAACATATTGGGCTTCAAGAAATATTCTGCATTTTTGAATCTTAACCTAACTCGCAGCGTGCGAGTGCTCGCGTCCAAAGTAGGATAGATATAATCGACTTGCCCTTGCCACGTTTTGCCCGGTAAATATTCCATTGTCATCAGCACTGGCAACCCTAGTTTTACTAAGTTTGATTGCCGCTCAAAAATTTCCGCTTCAACCCAAACTTCATCTAAGGCACCAATTGACATAAGTGTCATTCCCGGTTGCACATAAAAACCTTCACGAATATTGAGGTTATCGATAAAGCCAGTTTGCGGGGCTGTAAATACAACGGTTTGCTGTACGGTTTCAGACACAATTAATTTTTCAATAGCTGCCTCTGGCATTTGCAATGCTTTGAGGCGCGACTTTGCTGCAGCCATTAAATTTTTATTGGCTCGTTTTACTGCCAACAAAAATTCATCTTGTGCATTCACTAATTCAGGTGAATATAGGGCATATAATGGTTCGCCTTTTTTCACGTATTCACCAGCAGCTTTGACATTCAGCACTTCAATCCAACCCTCAACCCGCGGATGAACATGTATAAGGGTGTCTTCATTATACTGCACATAACCTACTGTTTTTATTGTAATGTTAAGTTCACTACGTTGTGTTTTAGCGGTTCTCACACCCAAATTATTGACTACATTTGGATTAATTTTAATAATGCCTGGGCTATCTTGTTCGTCACTACCTTTTTTATATACCGGCACCAAGTCCATTCCCATGGGCGATAAGCCCGGCTTGTCACGTTTGAAATTAGGGTCCATAGGAGCAACCCAATACAAGGGCTCGTTGTCATCAGTTTGCAGGTTATTTGAGGACGAGCTGGTTGGTCCGAGTACAAAGGTAAAGACAAGCCCGGTTAACACCACGCCAACCACTAAACCTATTCCGAGTAATGTAAGGGTCGATACCGACTGACTATGGCTTTCATGTATTTTGTTCATTGTTATTCTCCTACCTTAAGCGCAGTTGTAAGTATTGATATTTCATCGAGGCCGCTGCCTGAACCTAAAGAACTTGTGAGGCTACCTTGCTCTGTTGTAAAAAAATAATTCAACTCAACTTGTGCTTTGAGTAAATCGACTTGAATATTGAGCACATCAATTCGCACGTTTAGATCATCAATGCGAGCGCGCACAACTTCAGAAAAATCACCGTCGTCATTCGTATATGCAGTTAATGAGGCTTCAGCTTGTTCTCTTGTTTGTACTAAAATATTGTTATCAAATATTTGCTGGCGTTTAAGCAAATATTGATACCGCGACCACGTTGATTGTAATTGAGAAATAAGTCCTCGCAGCGCTAGCAACTTGTCAGTTTTGATCGCTTCGGCCTCTCTAACGGCCGCTGATACTTTTTTGTCTTGTGAACTTTGCGTAAACAAAGGCAAATCAAATGACACTCCGATCGAAAAAAAATCTGCGCGACTTCGACCTAATTGGTCGTCCGCTCTATACGCATAACTTGCGTTCAAGCCCCATTGCGATTTATACAATTGTTTTGCTAACTCAACACCCGTTTCCCCGGCATCGATGCGCTGTTCAATGGCAAGGATAGCAGGGTGGACGCTTAGTAGTTGCGCTAAGGTTTGGGTCTCATTACCTGTTAATGAGATCTGCATAGAAGGCTCTAAACTCGCAACGAATGGCAGCTCAGGAGACACTCGTTGGTATTGTGTAAAGCCAGCGGAAGATAACTGCCAATCATTACCATTGCTTAACCATTCAAGCAGTTGACCGCCAGCCTCTTCCTTTTGCGACATCAATGTATTTAGCCTATCGTCAAGGCGTGTAAGTTCGAGCTGTGCGCGCAGTATATCTTGTTGACGCACGCTGCCGACTGCCGACGAATAAGTGGCCTGTATTATTTCGGCTAGTTGTTGAAATAGCGCTCGGTCATTTTCTATCAAGGCAATAGTTTGCTGGGCTCGATAAACTTCCAGCCAGAGTGACGACACCACCACCTTAGTTTTAGCCATTCGGTCTTGGCGCAATAGTGGCTGTTGTTGCGCAAGTTCTTGCAGTTGCTGGCGCTGAATATCAAGACTCTGGCCACGCGGAAATTGCTGAGTCACACCCGCTTTAAATTGTGTCATGGGTTCTTGATCGAAGGCAAAACCGTCAGTAGGTAAATTTGCTAAACCAATCGAAATAACTGGGTTAGGCAATGAGTCAACCGCTTCACTTGTATCTATCATTGATTTTTGACGCAACGCACTGCGAGTTAACCAAGGGTCAACTGCAATCGCAATTGAAAGCGCTTGTGACAGACTCAATGGGTGAAGATTACTCGCTGCTATACCAAAGCTTGCATTCGCGCTTATATTTGCGCTTTGATTTGGCTTCTCTTTCGCGCCCGCATTAAAACCCAGCATTGCACTATTGAATAACACCACGGCAACTGTCATTGCTTTTAGTGCAGGTAAATGACCTAATTTGGAAAATCTCATGTTCGACTCTTTTCTGGCTTATGGCTGAATACTGTTGATTTTGTAAAAATCAATGCGACACCTGATAAGTCTGCTGATGATAACTTAGCGACAAAATTCAACAAATTGAAATTGAAAGCGGCTGCTAAAGTCTATCGATAGAGCAATGAAACTAAGATATTTTTGATTTATTATAATACTGACTAAATATTATAACAGTGTCAGAAAAGGTCGTTTCATAACGTCTAGATATAGCGAGTTAATGTCTCTAGAATCGCCAGACAGATTTAGGCTACGAAATTAAAATGAAATTTTGGAGGGCGTTTTTGACTAGGAATAAATGCATGAACTAGACGGCAATCAGTCTCAATTTTCTGCGCGGCAGTTAAATGGGAAATTGTTTGAATATTAAGTTCGATTAGCACGGCAAGTGAAAGCATGCCTAAGGGGCAATCGCATTCTTGTTGGCAACATTCATGATCCATCATTTGCGTATTTGCAGCGGGCTGGCTGAACACGTTGTCGTTAGCGTTTATTGCCTCGTTCAGTCCGGAATTCATCACTTGTTCAACAGCATGATCCATACTTTTAGCTATTTTTTCAGCCATCATCATTCCGCGATCACCTTTAAAACAAGTCATTGACGAGACAGCAAAAGCCTCTCCTGCCTGCGCGACAAGCAAAAACATGATCATTGTAATACCGATGAAACGACTAAACACGTTGTTCAAAACACCTTAATAATGTGAACGTCTTTTAAAAGCAAAAGTCTTAACCTTTGTTCACTTAACCAGTTACCTGTTACAGTATAAACTGTAAATCCGATATTCGAGTATAGTATTTTTTTCACCAATAGTAAAAAGCACAAGATGTAATAGACTCGAGCAGTCAGAAAAAACTAGATTGCCCAAAAACTAAATGACGACATGCGACAAACTATTTTGCTTGTTATATTGTATAAAAAACATGAAACCAACACTAAGAAATGAGAAATAATCTATGTCAAAACCAACGTTAGCGGTACTTTTTACATCTATTGCAATAGCGTTAAGCAGCTTCAGTAGTGTTGCCGCTTTAACACTAGATAAATCAAAGTCGACGGTTAATTTCGTCTCTACAAAAAACCAGCATATTTCTGAACTGCATACATTTGACAATTATTCTGGCCAGCTCGATGACCAAGGTAAGTTAACAATCACTATCGACATAATGTCTGTTAATACTCTTATACCGATTAGAAATGAACGTATGCAACAAATGCTTTTCAATGTCAGTGAATACAGTTCAGCAACCTTTACTGCACAGGTCGACCCAGCCTTAACCAAATTACAGGCCGGCGAACTAAAGCGGACCTCTATTGTAGGTGAAATGACAATTGCAGGAAACACAGCGCCGGTTTCATTTGAGGTTGCTTTAATAGGGTTACAAAATGGCAGCATAAACGCGACCACAGTAAAACCAACAATTATCAGTACGACTGCTTTTAAACTTGATGACGGCGTTGCCGCTTTGCAGCAAGTGGCGATGTTACAAGGTATTTCTAAAGCAGTGCCCTTAAGTTTTAGCGCGACTTTTAGTCAATAAGCAAAATGAGTGACTCTAAAAGAAAACATCAGCAGTCGGAGAAATTATGATAAATCCTAGCCTAGACGTCGACACGTTAGCTAACGAGTTTAAAACTGATAGGCGGCTGATGGTTACTAACTTTTTACAAACAGACATAGCTGAACGGATGCGTAGCGCATGTATGCAACACGTGCCATTTAGTACTCACTATGTTGTGAATAACATGTATCAAAGCAAGACTGACGTACAAATGGCCAGCCTCAATCTGCAGGATAAAGAGGCTATTAACAAGCAAGTATTCAGTGCCGCAAGTCAAGGCGTTGGTTTTATTTATGAAGGCTATCTAAAAAGTAGAATAAACACGGACCCGAGCAGTCAAGCTAACGTCGAGTTAGCCTTTTTGCATGAGGTTTTTGACTATTTAAGTAGCGAAGAGGTATTGTCAAAAATAAAACAGATTACCGGAAATCAAGATATTACCGGCGCCGAACCACAATATACCCGCTTTACGCCAGGGCATTTTTTGACTCGCCATCTTGATGTAATACCTGGTCGTGGCAGGCGTTATGCGTTCGTACTCGGGCTTACCAAAGGCTGGCATCCGGACTGGGGTGGTTTACTGCAGTTCTACGAACCAGATGGAACGCCCCGGAACGCTTGGGTACCCCAATTTAATGTTCTATCCATCTTCGACGTTAGCCACATTCATTCAGTAACCTACGTAACCCCTTTTGCAGCTGAACAACGCCTGTCATTAACCGGCTGGTTTGTTGCTAAACCTTAAAACACTCAGTCAGTTCTGCTAAGTACGGCTCAAAGTTAGTCCATTGCTCAAGCCCTGTTTTATAAATGGGCTGGCGGACTTGCTGAGCACTTGGCGTTTTTACTGCTCGTTTGTTCTTATGGAAGTCGACGCAAGCTTGTTCAAAAGGCAGACCACAGAAATCAAGGAGGCGCCTTATTTGTGTTTCAGTGTCATTCACTACATCTTCATGTTGCACTCGCAAAATTTGATTGGGGAACACGCGCTGCCAATGATCCATGAGTTTTACGTAGTTTTGATAGTATTGCGCAATATCACTTAGTGAGTAGCTGAATTCTTGGCCTTCACCAAACAATTGCTTAAATACACTAAAACAACAGGCCATTGGGTCACGCCTTGCATCAATTATTTTTGCGTTTGGCAAAATAAGTTTAATTAATCCTATATGCATATAGTTATTCGGCATTTTATCGATAAAGTAAGCAGCACCTTGTCTATATACTTGCGTGTCGGTAATGAATTTCTTACCTAGCTCAGCAAAATAATGTTCAGGTATGCTTTCAATGTTGTGCGGATACACCAGTTTAGTCCCTTGCCTTTTACTCAAGTTACCAGCTAAACCTAAAATTTCGTGTAACTCCATAGTGCCATCGACTTGGGAGTGGGAAGCTAGTATCTGTTCAAGTAATGTAGAGCCCGCTCTGGGCATACCGACAATAAATATGGGTGCGGGGTTCGAAAAGCCCACATTGCCAAGTTTTGCGATTAGCTCAGGTGTAAATACCTTAATTTGCGATCCTACAAATTGCGCATGGTTGTTACTAGAGTAACTTAATGTTGTACCTTGTAATTGATTGCCCAATTCGTAGTGTAAGAAAGATTCTTTATACTGTTTTTTATCTTCATAAGCTTTCCCCAAAGCAAAATGTAAATGCACTTTGTCCTTCAGGCTAACCTCAGTACTTGCAATGCCAGCTAGCATATGTTGAATTTCATCTGAGCCAAATGTGTAGGTTTTTGTATTGGCTAAACTCCAGTACGCGTCACCGCAGTAGGTCTCAAGTTGATATGCCTGTTGATAGGCGACTACAGATTGTTGAATGTTGCCTTGGGTTTTATACGCATGACCTAGTAACAGATACACGTTCGATTCTGCTTTATTGCCTTGTATTATGTGTAGATAAATATCAATGGCTTTTTGAATTGAACCTACACCCACCAGTGCAGTTGCTTTAGCCACTTGGTAAAAAATATTATGAGGGTCCTTCTCAACTAAAATGTCACCTAAAGAGAGGGCCTTGGAAAACTTACCTAACTTACTATAAATTTTAAATAACTGATATTTGGCCTCTAAATTATTTGCCTCCAACTCCGTGCAAGTTTCCAATATAAATTCAGCCTCAGATACCGCTTTTGAAGACACTGCAATGTCGGCTAACAACAGCAAACCATCTAAAGAATGTTTATTTTCGCGCAAATAATGCCGGCATAGTGCATCAGCTTCGACTATTTTACCCTCATACAATAAATCGGTTGCCGCCAGTATGGATTTAGGTAATCCGCTCAAATGGGTAATTTGGTTTTTGCATAATACCAGTGCTTCTTGCTGAGCCGCTTGTTGGTATATGGGCAGCAGAGCCTGCCACGCAGACAATAATGCTGGGTTTAGCTTAGTTGCCTTGTAAAAATGAATGCTGGCGAGCTTACCTTGCTGCAACGCACGATAGTTATAACCTAATTCTTGATGTGCTCTTGCGTGTGCAGGTGTGATTTCGAGTAATTGTTGTGCAGCCTGTATTGCCTGCTCATATTTGCGCTGTAGGCGTCTGCATACAGCCAATAGATACCAGCACTGAGTTTGTGCTTGAATATCGATGTCACCCTCTAATAAAGCGACAACGCTTTGTTCAGCATCTGCAAAGTTACTTTGTTGAAGTAATTGTTGAATGCGTTTGAGTTCATGCGCAGGAGATAGCGTTTGTGCTGACATAGTTACCTAATTTATTACCGAAGATTATTTCATTTCAGTATGTAATTTAACATAAAAAAAAAGCCCCTGTAAAAGGGGCTTCAATATACTGCTATAGCAATTTATATCATGTTACTTAGAAAAAGTCGTATGATAGTCTGAAGCCAATAGTGCGTGGTCTGTTACTCACAACCTTCGGTGTAAACTGCTGATTGTCTACGTGCAAGATAGCGCGTTCATCAAACAAGTTATCAATGAATATTTCTGCTTTCCATTCATCATTAGTTATACCGAATGAAACATTAGCAAGCATATAACTATCTTGAATGTAACGTCCACCCGCAAAAAGATTACCGTTAGTGTCAGTATAGTTAACACCATCAAATACGTCAGCTTCTTTTTGAATACTTAGTCCGCTACCTGTGCCATAAACAAGTCTTGTCGTGTCTTCAAGTACAAAGGCGTCCATAGTCATGCTGGCTAAACGGTCACCGGTATAAACGAGTGAACCATTAACAAAACCAGTTAAACCATTGTCCATTTCATAGAAATAACGAGCTCTGATATTTCCTGAGAATGAAGCTGAGTATGGCAGCTCACTGCCTACTGGCGGCGCAATGCCCGCCAATTCAGAATTAACACTAGTTAACTCAGTGTCTAGTAGACTGAACGACGCATCCAAAATTAAGTTATCAGTGGCAAGCCAAGTAATATCGCCATCAATACCTTTTATCTCAGCATCACCAACGTTATCGGTAAACACTAAGAAACTAATATTAGTTGGGTCAAACCTAGACGTTTGTAAGTCTTCGATTTCCGAGAAAAACGCCGTTGCGTTTACACGAAGCACGCCGTCAAAGAAGTCTCCTTTCATGCCGACTTCGTAGTTTGTAAGCGTATCTGTCGTTGAGTAGACTGGAATTCTAAAGCCGTCAAACGCACCTTGTTGGTTGGTAGCTAAGCCGCCACCGACGCGGTTAGTTACCGGTGGTCTGAAGCCTTCACTATAAGTCGCAAAGAACAGCAAATCGCTACTCGCTTTCCAATCGATAGATGCTTTATAAATGATATCATCTACGGTAAGTGCGCCGCTGTCATCAAGTAAGGATACATCAAGCTGCCCACTCGCTATAGCTGCGTCAATCGCTGCTGGATCTTCCCCAACTGCAATCAGTTCAGCAGGATCTAGAGTACCGAAGGCTCTTAGTCTGCGGGTAACATCTACTGTCGTAGTTGACCCTTTATAATCGTCTTCAATTTCATACCAACGAGCACCCAAGCTGACCGTTACTGTATCAGATAAATCATATTCCGCTTGACCGAAAACGGCAATTTGATCAATGCCGTGAGTTACATCATTAACAAAACTAACCTCTGATTCAAACGGGCCGCCATCGCTGTTAATGCCTTCTTGGCCAACAGTAGTTCTCGCTAGATTAGGAAACAGTTCAGTATTGGCGATTTTGAATTTACCAACGGTGCTCAATTCTTGTGAATCGTAGAAGATTCCAGCAGTAACACGCCAATCATTGGTAGCATCTGTGTTAAATCTGAGTTCGTGGGTTACCCGCGATGTATCAGTTTCTTCTTTGTAGAATTTGTTCGGATCTAGACATTTAACATCAGCAGGAGTGGCAGCTGTATAGTGGTTACACACATAATATGCGGCAAATAAACCACCATTTGTATAGCCAGTATAATCGACTGTTGAAGCGATATCGCGATTTAATAAGCCACCGGTGTAAACCACATCAAGTTCACTTAAGCGTCCGCTAAGTGTCCAAGTGCTTAATCCAAATACATCTGAGTTTTTGTCTTCTTGAAAACGATTAACCGACTGCGTGCCTTCAAGATTCGGGTCGTATGCAAATACACCTTCAGTATCTAGCTGCTGCTGGGTATGTTGAACCAGCAGGTCCCAGTCGTCGTTAATTTCGTAAGCAACACCCAGTCTAAAACCTGCATAACTCGCGTCATTAGCGTCGTCTTCAACTAAGTTATCGTTGTTAGGAGCAATGACTTCAGCACTTGCTGGGTCGCTTAGTGGACCACCTGAAATTCTATCGATAACGATCGCGCTGCCTGCATAGCCACCTTGGCCAGGCTCGTTGCGGATATTGTCTATCCAACCACCTTGGTTATCGTTATATACGGTAACACGAAGGGCTAAGTCATCAGCAGGAGTGAAGTTTAAAAAAGCTTCAACCGAATTACTCATTTCACCGTCTTTAGTGAAACTTGTACCTAAGTCTAGTCCACCAGCGAAACCACTAAAATTAGGCTTGTTGGTGATCATCCGAACCGTGCCCGACTGCGAGCTTGCACCAAACAATGTTCCTTGAGGACCAGGCAATACTTCCACACGTGCTACGTCAGCAGCGTAAATATCAAGGTTTCTGCCTTGCATTGACACTGGTTGCTCGTCTAAATAAAACGCAACAGAGGGTTGTAATGCTTGTACAGTAGATACCGCTATGTTGGTTTGTGACGTTGCTGCGCCGCGGATATATATTTCGTTTTGACCAGGGCCTGTGCCTTGGAATACAACATTAGGTAAAAATTCGACATAATCTTGAAAATTATCTACCCCTAAATTTTCTAACGCGTCGCCGCTTAGAGCGCTAACAGTGACAGGAACCGCCTGAATGGATTCAGTGCGTTTGGTCGCTGTTACTTGAATTGTTTCAATGACACGGCCGGTTTCAGCTTCATCATTAGTTTCTTGCGCCATAGCGAAAGACGAGGTACTTAGGGCAGTTATAATGGCATAACTAAGTTTGTTAATTTTCAATGGCTTCACCTGTGTAAATAACGTTGAACTAGTAATAAATACAGTAATAATTAGTACACTAAATATTACTTATGAATGTGTTTATCTAGTAGTAATTGCAATAATAAGTAGCATACTAAATATTAGCAATAAACATATTATTGAACAATATAACACATTTTTTGTCGTATTCCTTGGCTCTAATCAAGTTATTACTACATACATCAACTTCACAATCAAACTAATCGTACATTATCATCGAATAATCGTGTTTAATTCAAAGCAATGTAATATGATTGTAGCTCAAATTAATTTAGGGGTGTTAAGTGAATAAAGATGAACCAGGCAAACTAAATAGTGCGGTGTTTTACCCCGCTTCCTTTTTAGTTATCAGCTTACTTGTGTTTACGCTTGCCTTTCCGCAGATATCAGCTAGTTTTTTTGCTTCACTACAAAGTGGAATTGTCGAAAACTTTAGTTGGTTTTATGTCTTTACTGTTGCCGTCATTCTTCTTTTTACTCTGTACTTGGGCTTTTCACGATTCAGCGATGTGAAACTTGGACCTGATCATGCGACGCCTGACTATTCATATGTAAGCTGGTTATCCATGTTGTTTGCAGCGGGTATGGGTATTGGTTTAATGTTTTATGGCGTAGCGGAACCTTTGATGCATTTCTTAGTGCCACCGACAGCCGATCCAGGCACAGTTGAAGCTGCAAGAGAAGCAATGAAAACTACATTTTTTCATTGGGGTTTGCATGCCTGGGCAATCTACGCAATTGTTGCTTTAACCCTCGCTTATTTTAGTTTTCGGCATGACTTACCACTTACATTACGTTCGGCTTTATACCCATTAATTGGCGATAAAATTTATGGTTGGCGTGGCGATTTGGTCGATATCTTTGCAGTAACCGGCACCCTATTTGGCGTTGCAACCTCTTTAGGTCTAGGCGTTTTACAAATAAGTGCGGGGCTAAACTATTTATTTGGGTTCCCCACGACTACTATAGTGCAGGTTGGTTTGATTGCGGGTATCACTTGTATCGCAATTATCTCGGTGGCAAGCGGTTTAGACCGAGGTATAAAAATACTATCAGAATTCAATATGATACTAGCCGTTGGCCTATTAATACTTATCCTAATATTAGGACCAACTGTATTTTTACTCAAAGCGTTAATGCAAAACACAGGGGCTTATTTATCGGATCTTGTGCGCAACACCTTCAACTTATTCGCTTATCAAAAAACTGAGTGGATTGGTGGTTGGACTATATTTTATTGGGGATGGTGGTTAGCTTGGGCACCTTTTGTCGGTATTTTTATTGCGCGCATTTCACGTGGCCGCACTATTCGAGAGTTCATTCTTGGTGTGTTGATCGTTCCCACCGTATTTACCCTTATTTGGATGACAATATTTGGTAATAGTGCAATAGATCTAGTACTCAATCAAGGCAATGAAATGCTGGGGACGTTAGCAAGTGATAATACCCCGGTGGCGTTATTTTTATTCTTGGAGCAATTTCCTTGGTCAAGCTTATTATCAGTAATCGCCGTATTGATGATAGTCGTGTTTTTCGTCACCTCATGTGACTCAGGTGCGATGGTAATTGATATGTTGTGTAGTCATGGCAACAACAACACACCTTTATGGCAGCGTGTATATTGGACCGCTGGTGTGGGTGTTATTGCCTCAGTATTGCTGCTCTCTGATGGTATTAGTGCATTGCAAACCATGACGATAGCGAGTGCGTTACCTTTTGCTGTGGTGCTATTAATCGCTATGTTCGGCTTAATAAAAGCGCTGAGAGTCGAGGCTTTTAAGCAAGATAGTCAGCAGTACACGCCTATTATTTTGCAGGGCAACAGTAATGAAGCAAATTGGCGAGAGCGTTTGAAAAGTATCGTTGATTTCCCAAGTAAAAAGCGAGTGACCCAATTTATAAATGAAATTGGGTTAAGTTCTTTCTTAGCAGTAAAAGAAGAATTAAAAGAATTAGATATAGAAGCTGAAGTAGAGCAAACAGAAGCGGGAATTACCATTTCTGTGAAGCAAGGTGAAGATCAAGGTTTCAGTTATGCAATCCTACCTAAATTGCACGCACAGCCGGATTTTGCAAATGATAGCGACACAGCTGAAAATGAAGTCTATTATCGTGCAGAAGTGCATCTTGGTGAAGGCGGCCAAGATTATTGTGTAATGGGTTGGTCAAAAACGGCTTTAATCAACGATGTTGTTGACCAATATCACAAACACTTGTATTTTCTGCATCTGATGCGATAAGGAGAGTTAAACGCAATGATGAAAAAAGATGAAGAATTACTGGTAGCGTTACGCAAAATCATTCGCGCTATCGGTATGCGGTCACGTCAGTTAAGTAAAGAAGTAGGATTAACTGGTCCGCAACTAATGATATTGCAAAAGGTGGGTAAACAAGCTGGTGTTATGGTGCGAGAAATAGCTGAAGACATCAACCTTAGTTCTGCAACCGTGACTAATATTCTTGATCGTATGGAAGCGAGGAAACTCGTTGAAAGAATCAGAAGCACGACTGACAAAAGAAAGGTTGGCGTATTTTTAACACCAGAGGGTGAACAAGCACTTTCAACCGCGCCACTGCCTTTACAAGAGCACTTTACCAATCGCTTTAAAGCGATGGAGGAATGGGAGCAAAGCCAAATGGTAGCAACTTTGCAGCGTATTGCTTTAATGATGGATGCGCAACATGTCGACGCATCCCCCATACTAGAAGTTGGTAATATTATTGAAAAATATAATGAACCTTAACCACTGGCCTAACTTAATATGTCGAGTTTTCTGCGTTATGTAAAACGCTGCTGCATATACTTAATGATTTCAGAGGACTCATACAACCAGTTAACTTCGCCTGCTGTTTCAATACGTAAACACGGAGTTTGAATTTTCCCACCACCTTGTAACAGCTCGTCACGATACGGCGAGCCTTTAGACGCGTTACGCTTGACAATAGGTAGGTTCATTTTGTGCATTGCACGGCGGGTTTTAATACAAAAAGGACAAGCGAAAAATTGATACAGCGTCAGTTCTTTTAGGTCTTTTTCGACTTGCTGCTGTGCCTCTTTGCTACGCTTTAATTTTGCACCTCGACTGATAACATCAAAAAAAGCAATGATGCCGCCGAGTAAGTTACGAATTAGGGATAATATGAAGCTCATTTGCACTACTTTATCAATGATAGGTATAAGGGCTGCACAGTATACCTAAAACTCCTTTAAAACTATATACAGGATTACTGCTGAAATGACATCAATATGTCTTACGCTGCAAAGATCCGTGCCTTGTGACTGAATTACCTTGAATAACAACAACCTCATGCGCTAGCGCACCTATTGCTTGCCTCGTATAGCAGAAATAATAGTCGCTAAGGTCACAAAACAAAGAGACATCAATAGAGCGAGAGAAATCGTGCTCATTAGTGCCGGATTGCTTTGCGCGGTGAAATTCGCGTCCCCAATATAATAGTGCATCATTAAATTTACCAAACTCATACCTACTAAATTACCGATAGTACGCGACAGATTCATGGATGCTGAGGCTACGCCAACTTCTTGTTCTTTTACCGCGCCCATTATTGCGCTGTTATTGGGCGTTGAAAACAAACCAAAACCCAAGCCGATTATGCCTAGTGAACCGCCGATGAAAAACGCGCTTGTTTGTGTATCAATTTGGATAAGAAACATAAAGCCGACAGCCACAATGAAGCAGCCCAGAGTAGCAATTATCCTGGGTTGAAAACGGTCTGCCAACTTACCTGCAATAGGCGCAATAATGGCCATACAAAGTGCCTGCATCAGCAAAATTTGCCCAGCGTATGCGGGACCAAATCCTTTAATATATTGTAGATATAAACTAAGTAAAAAGATGATCGCAAAGTTGCTGGCGTACATTAAAAACGAAGTTGTCAGCGATAAACTAAATACTCGGCTTTCACGAAACATTTGTACCCGAATCAATGGTTGTTTACCACGGCTTTGATGCATAATAAAAGCACCTAAGCTGAGCAGGGAAATAACCAGCAAACCGATACCTAACAGACTAGGCAGTTTACTCATGCCGTAAACCAAAGTGCAGGCAAAAGTAATAAATATACCTGACCCCATCCAGTCAAATCGTGAGTGGTGTTCGTTTTTCCATTCTCCATGTAGCTTATATTTCATAAATATGAGCAGTGCGACAACGAGTGGAATTTGAAAATAGAATACCGCGCGCCAACCTAACAGTTCTGTCAACCAGCCGCCTACTGCAGGAGCTAAGGTAAGTCCGATATACACGCATGCAGCCAGGAAACCTAGTGCCGCACCTCGTTTATTAGAGGGCGTCACTGAGGTTATAATAGCGACTCCTGTGCTAAAAATCATCGCTCCAGCAGCGCCTTGCACAAAGCGCCAAAACAAAATCCAATCGATATTAGTGCCTATTGCGCACATCAACGCACTCAACGCATTGAGTGAAAGTCCAAGAGCAAAAATACGTTTTCGGCCAAAATTGTCGGCTAATTTGCCGAAGGGCAGCATAAAGGCAACATTCGCTAAAATATATAATGTTGGCAGCCAAGATACTTTTATCGCACTGGCTTGAAGATCTTCAGCTAAAACAGGAATAGCGACATTCACTGCCGCCATGCCCATTGGTGCAATAAGATAACCTGCACATACCGCAATTAGTGCAATACTAGTAACTGGAAGTCGTGACAATGAAGGTTCCAAAAATTATAAGTTGAAATAAAAACTATTATTTTATTGCGTTTGTAATTGAATTTAAGGCCTTATGGTTTTGCAATAATAGTCACACTTTCATGTTCTTCTGAATATTCAATGACAATATCACCGAGCTTTAATTGCTCAATAATCTGGTCTACTTTTTCTTGCATACTAATTTCGACTTCACCGTAGTCTGTACCTTCGCGTAAAACGAAACTTTCAACTAGGCTGTGGAGTGTTTCATTGTCAATCGAGTCAAAGGGAATGATCATGCGTTCATCTCGGTTTTTTGAGTCATTTCGGCGGCTAAAATTCGTTGCTGTTCTTCCAAAAATTGAGATATGCGCTCTTGTAACCATAGCTTTGGACTAAAAGGAGTGCCATGTAAAAAACCAACATGACCGCCTTTTTCGCTTAGTTCGTAAGCAACTGAATTGGACAACTGATTATCACTTGGCACCACTGCTGAAGTCATAAATGGGTCGTCTTTAGAATGCAACACCAACGTATTCGTGGTGATATTTTTAAGCATGGGCAATGCGCTGCAATGAGCATAATAGTCATCTGCGCCGTCAAATCCATGTAATTGTGAGGTCACTTCCTGATCAAACTCTCTAAACGTAGACAAGGTTTTCACTTCATTCTCATTGATATTCAACAAATGCTGCATATCCAAGCGTTGCATTTTTTCTAGTAAATTATTTTTCATGCTATTAAGTAAATAATACTGATACAAACGCGAAAACCCCCGTTGCATGCGAAGTGCGCATTCAGCCAACAATAGGGGGGATGACACCGCCACTGCAGCACAAAGTACTTTTTGCCCAGCAGTTTCACTCAGCAGTTTCAACAGCATGTTGCCGCCCAATGAATAGCCAACAGCAAATAGGGGCAAGGCAGGATAGCGCTGTTTAACATGCGTTATCGTTTGCATAGGATCACCGGTTTCGCCTGAATGATAAGAACGGGCAGTTATATTGACCTCTTGACTGCAGCCTCTAAAATGCATTAAGGCTACAATGTAGCCGTCGTCTTTTAAGCGATTTATAAGGTGCCTGGCATAATGCGAATTAACCGAGCCTTCAAGGCCATGAAATATAATCACCACCCCTTTTGCATTTTGTGCAGGAATATTATCCGGCAAACACCAAGCAATATCGAGAAAATCACCATCGGGTGTGCTGATGCGTTCATTCGCTGTATTTAATTCTGGTTTCTTAATCATATACCGCGGCCAAATAGTTTGAACATGCGCATTGCGAGCCCAACTAGGTGTCTTAAATGTCGATGACACTACCTTACCGAATTTACTCCTAAACATGCTTTCTCAATACCTTAATCAACAGTCGTTGCTTTTTGTATTTGCGTCATTGTCTTAACGTCGGGACAATTACGCATCGAATCACACAATCTATTCATTCTTTACACAAGCTCTTTTTAAAGGATTTTTTACACGCTCTTTTCAAATTCTGCTGACGCTGTTTCTAGTTGTTCTTGTGCATCAAGCCACAACATTTCAATTTCTTCTAAATCGGCGATGCAAGTTGCCTGTGCACTTAGTACTTCATTAAGCCGTTTTTTGTTTTCTGCGTCATACAAACTAGTGTCACTTAATTCAATTTCCAGCTTAGCTAATTGTTGATTATACGCCTCCATTCGCTTCTCTTCCCTGCTGATAATGTCACGGAATTTCTTAGTTGATTGCCGAAACTCGGCTTCCATTCGCTTGCGCGTTTTCTTATCGACATCATTATTTATTTTTTGCGTTGCCTCTTGTGAGTTGTGACCGTTAGCTTTGCTGCTATTATCTGTTGATGAATGGGCAAGTTTATCAGGCATTTTGTTGCTGCCGGCATTACTAAACAACCACTTTTTATAGTCGTCGAGATCACCGTCAAATACGTTCACGCCACCTGCGTCAACAAGATAAAATTCATCACACACGGTAGATAATAAAAATCTGTCATGCGATACCAGTACCATAGCACCTTCAAAAGCTTGCAGCGCAAAAGTTAAGGCATGCCGCATTTCCATATCTAAATGGTTAGTTGGTTCATCAAGTAGCAACAAGTTCGGCTTTTGGAACACAACCAGCGCTAATACTAATCTTGCTTTTTCGCCACCTGACATCGGCGCAACTGCTTTTAAAGCCTCATTGCCATGAAAACCAAAACCACCTAAGTAGTCTCTAATTTGCTGCTCAGTTTGGGTTTTGTCTAACCTGAAAACATGGTCGAACGCCGAGCTTTCTAAATGTAATAACTCAACCTGATGCTGAGCAAAATAACCGATAGTTAAGCCCGCGGAGGTAGCATACTCGCCGCGCAATGGTCGAAGCTCCTCGGCTAATAATTTGATAAAAGTAGACTTACCCGCGCCATTTTTACCCAACAAGCCAATCCGACTGCCTGGGACTAAATTCATTTTCACTTGCTTGAGAATAACGTTGTCAGCATAACCCACTTGCACTTCTTCCATTCGCACTAACGGGTTAGGCAATTTTTCAGGGGGCTTGAACGAAAACTGAAAACCCGACGTTTGGTGTACGGGTAAAATATCCTGCATCTTTTCGAGTTGTTTTACTCTGCTTTGCGCTTGTTTGGCTTTACTTGCTTTAGCCTTAAAACGAGTAATGAAAGAATTTAAATGTGCTTTTTTACGCTCTTGCTTCTCATACTCACTAGCTTGCAAACGCATACGCTCGGCGCGTTGATGCTCGTAACTTGAATAGTTACCAGAGTAACTGATGAGATTTTGTTGCTCAAAACTAATAATGTTATTCACGCAAGCATCTATGAATGATTTATCGTGGGAAATAAGTAATAAAGTACCTTTGTAGCGTTGGATCCATGTTTCCAACCAAATCACAGCATCTAAATCAAGGTGGTTAGTCGGCTCATCCAACAGCAATAAATCAGAGTCACAGAGTAAGGCCTGAGCCAAATTTAAACGCATTCTCCAGCCGCCTGAAAAACTACTAACTGGCAATACAAGCTGCTCATTTTTAAAGCCGAGACCCGACAGAATAGTAGACGCTCTAGCCTCCACATCATAAGCTCCAGTTTGTGCGAGTAAATCGTGTAGATGGCCTATTTTGTCGCCATCATGTGCAATCTCTGCTTCGACTAAGTCTGCTTGTAATTGACGCAATCTTGCATCGCCATCAATCGCATAATCAATTGCCAAGCGATCAGTGCCTGGTGTTTCTTGTGCAACCGACACGATATGCCAGCCTTTAGGCACTAAGCAATCACCCATATCTGCTTGTATTTCGCCGCGAAGCAAACCAAACAAAGTTGACTTTCCACAGCCGTTCGCACCAATAACAGCCACTTTGTGACCGGGATAGATTTCAACATTAGCTTGCTTAATTAGTTCTTTTACACCGCGTTGTAGCGACAAATTTTGTATTTGAATCATGTGTTAGTTATAGCTTCTTAACGAATTATGCAGGAAGGCTTGTAAGCATAGGATAACATCCAACAGTCTGGGTCAAAAGAATAATAAGGGGGTAGACTTTGTTTGCTTAATGTTTACCTCGTGTTTACTGCTCATTTGCATAAATATGTCTGTGTGAAAAGTCTAATTGGGAACTTTTTGCACTGTTACCCAGACAACTGCGTATACTAAGCAAAACAAGCTAATACTAGACCGGATTATGAGTAACAAAAACCGTAAAAGATTCATTGCGGGTGCAACTTGCCCCACTTGCAAAAGCCAAGATTCACTAATGCTATATTTCGAAAACAATGTTGAAAAGCTAGCGTGCGTGAAGTGTGACTACAAAGAAACTCAAACTGATCCCAAAGTCGCTTCCGCAACGCGCGCATCTGAGAGCGTAATTGGCGTTTTTAAACCTTAAGTAAATGTAGTTTGCTCAAGTTTGTATAAAGTGTTAATTTTACATGATCGGTATTTCAAGGACGAATGCAACTCAACTTTTATTTTAAAGGTAACGCGTTTGTTCATAAGAACCGTACTCATTTTTATATTCTCCTTTAATCTGTTCGCGACGGAACAACCGCTCGTCGTATTCACCGAAGAATTTCCCCCCTATAACTTTTTAGTTAACAACGAAATTACTGGTATCAATATACGCTTGGTTGAGGCCGCCTGTGAAGCAGCTAATATAGAGTGTGTATTTGAACTACTACCCTGGAATAGAGCGCTGAGAAATGCACTAGAAGGACCTAACTCAGGCTTGGTATCAGCCGCTAGAACGTCAGAACGCGAAAACATGTTTCAGTGGGTTGGTCCATTTATATCTGGTCAAAACTGCATTTATAAGTTGGCTAGCAGAACCGACATTGAAGTATCCAATATTGCTGTTGCAAATAAGTATGTAATGGGTGCATCAACCGACTCTGCTTACACCAAATTGCTAACGTATTTAGGCTTCGAAGAGGGAAAAAATTTAAAACTTTATCCAGGTAAATATACTATGGTCCGCCCATTTGCGGCACAAAGAGTCGATTTAATGATTGGCTCTGCAACGAGTATCCAAAAGCAACTTAGCCATGCGGATCTTAAACTAAGTGATATTGTTCCGGTTGCTAAAATCGACAGTAGTCTGCTCGGTGGAAATTATTTAGCTCTCCATCCTGGAATTGATCAAGGGATTGTCAAAAGACTTCAAACGTCACTAAACGAAATTATATCTTCAGGCATGGCGAACCAAATTGAACTCGAATTTGTAAAACCTATTGTCGCAAGTTCATCCGTTTTAGAGAATGATTCACTTTGGAATGCTTGTATAAAAGAAGATAGAGCATTAGCCAATAACTAGTTTTTAACTAATGCTCTACCTACTGATATACACGCAATTTACATGAAATTTAAGCTACATGTCGATTTTTTAGCTAATCAATACCTAAGGCAATAGCACAAATTTTTCAGCAGCCACGACAAGACAAGCTTTAGCGGACAGGCATCCTGCATGGGATATTATGGCAAAAGTATTAGGTTATTTTTGCTATAATTTAATGCTATTTTGCAAATCGAGAATACTGATTATAAGTGATGAGTTTTTAGTAAAAACCGAATTACTAAAAATAAATTATCGCCAATGCTTAACAATTCCTTCAAAACACTATTATATTTGTTTACAATCATTGGCTTAAAGAAATATTCACAGAACAGAAGTTAGGTGAGCATTCAGTCGTTCTTGGGCTCTGGCTTTGCGGCTTAATCAATAAAACTTAAGAATGAGCTGAACTATTAAGCTGCTATACAGCAGTATTATACGATGACGAGATAAATCACTTGCCAGTAAAAGCGCTGAACATCATGAAGAAAAAGTTAAATTTAACTGATGTTGCAAAACACCTTGGTGTGTCAATAGCAACAGTATCGAATGCATTTAACCGACCTGACCAATTATCAGCAAAATTGCGTGAACGCATTTTGGCGGAATCGGCTAAGCTTGGCTATCATGGCCCTAACCTTGCTGCTAGATCGCTAAGAATAGGCGCCTCTGGTGTTATTGGCGTTATGCTTTCTGACTCTCTCTCTCACACTTTTTCAGACCCTGTTGCTAGCCAATTACTCGAAGGCATAGCAGAAGTGTTAATCGAAAACCGGAAGCAGCTTTTATTGCTATCAAGTCATGTGCAGTCGATGGAACAGAGCAGTGCTGAGTCTCTCCCCGATGGTCTAATTGTTTACGGTGACATTCCTGTAACAAGGCTTGTTCAGATTCAACGCAGTGGTAAACCCATTGTAATGGTCGATTGCAGGGCGCAAGAGTCACATTCCGTTAATATTGATAACCAATCTGCTGCCTATACTATTGCCGAACATGCTTTCACTAATTCATTGAGCCAAAATATACTGAATGAAAAAGAAAAGTTAAACGTCTCCATATTAGGTTTAAAATTAGTAGATGTTCCCAGAGTATGTCGCCTTGCGGATGACGACTTAACTCTGCAACCGCAGGTAGCACATAATCGACTTACCGGGTATTTGAAGGCAACAGCCGCACATAATATCGAGTTGCCTGCTGACAAGGTTTGGCATATTCCTGTCAATAATCATTATTATGCAGAAAAAGCGGCTCGCGAAGCATTAATGACATTGCAGCAACCTAATGTACTATTGTGTATGAGTGATGTTATTGCACTCTCTGCAATAAAGGTAGCGAAAGAGTTAGGCTTAAGAGTGCCACAAGATATCCAAATAACCGGCTTTGATGACATTTCGGAAGCATCCAGAAGTGAGCCAAGTTTGACCACAATAAGCCAACAAAGTATCGAGAAGGGACGTGTTGCTGCTACCCTGTTACTCGATTCAATAAAGGATGAATCTGAACCTCAGCATTTGCAACTGCAAACAAGATTAGTAGTTAGACGCAGCTGCCCTGATTAGACCTCCTACAAAATCAGGATTCGTTTTCCTGGCCGAGACGACTATTAAATGGTCTCGATATAGTGATGAAAGCAGTAATGTTGATTAAAGAATAGAACTGAAAAAATTACTACTGCAACATGCAGCGCATCTGACGTTCGCATTAACTCAGCGTCTGAAGAAGGGAAGACAATACTAAATGAAGCAAAGTTAAGTGGTGAGTGTAAAAAAGTTTCTGATCAGTACTATGATCTATGGGCAGACGTAGAAAGAAAAAAGCAAACATTTAATGCCATTTCTATAAAAAAACTGTATCACAGCGTTTATCAGAATGCACAGAACGAGTTGAACTTAGCACAGCAGCGACTTAACGATTTGTGGATGGATTATCAGCATGAATATGAGGAGTGTATCTACGTAACTTATACAAGCAAACATTACAACAAAACACTTTATATAGAATAATAGGATCTGCACTATCTTATAGGCTGAATTTCTGTTTCTCTGCATTCAGGGACAATAGGCTGCTGTTTTGTCAAGATGTTATGTGCTCCCAACGTTTAAATTTTTCTTATGCCAATTGATGCAAAGTGGTACGGATAGATTAAGTAAAAAGGCAACGAACATAAGCGTGTAAAAAACCTCTCTGGATATAATGTTATGTTGCACATAAGCAATATCGAGCACGACAAATGCCAATTCTGCGCGACCTAACATCCCAAAACCTATCATCCAACTTGATGGCCAATCAAAGTCACCCGTATAGCGAGCAGCCAGTGCTGCGGATAAAACTTGACCAACAAACAAACCGATAAAAAGGATGATGACATAAGGTAAAACAGATATGAAGAGGGTGGCGTCAAAAATGAGTTTGCTGCCTAATGCAACAAAAAATACCGGTCCTATCCAAGAAAATGCGACGTTGTCGATGACTTCACGCGCATGTTTATAATGATCACGCTCGTCTTCTTGATGAAAGTCAAAATACTCTTTTTGTATAATAAGACCTGCCATATAGGCGCCTACAGCAGGGTGAAAGCCAAACTCATGGGCAAGTAAGCTAACGGACACAGCAATCAACAATAGTGCGAGTATCGTGTATTCGCCTTTAGCCATGGATAACACAGAGCATAAATTAAGCTTACCTAAAAGCGGAATTTTGGCAGCGAAGCCAGCGCTTGCAGGAAATAACCAAGCCCCCATGAAGGTAACAATGACGAAAAATGCAACCGCCTTACCTAAAACAAAGAGTATTCCGAAAACCGAAACGCTTGTTTCACCAATAGCAATTGGCACCAAAATAGCAACTAATGCAAGTGATGCAATATCATCAAGTACTGCTGAAGTCATAATGCCGGTTGCAGCAGGCGTGTTATTCAAGCCCTCGCTTTTTAGTGAAACCATGGTGAGAGAAACCGCAGTGGCGGTCATTGCTAAACCAACAAATAAAGAGGTATTAGCGTCGTGCCAGACTATATCAGCAAAACAATAGCCGATAAAAAACGGGGCCAATGCGCCAAAAAGCGCAATTCCCCAACTGCGTTTGATGCCTTTTATAAAGTTGTGGGTGTTCTCTTCAAAGCCCAATGCAAACATAATGATGATAATGCCTAATTCAGCAAAATCAACAATAAAAACCGGCATAACTTGAGGTAACACACCGAAATTGACTAACAGCGCACCGCAGAATAAGTACCATAAAACGGGTGTTAACCGGGTTTTATGGGCGAGGTAAGACGCCGCAAAAACTGACGCCCAAATAATAGCCAATAATGCAATATCATGCATGCAAAGTTCTCCTAATAGACTTTTACTTTACATACACAGCTAGATTTATTGTTGATGTCGATCACGCAAGGAGCTTTTTAATTCGTAAGGATAACAAAAGCGGCCTCACCTGCCCTGATCCCTCAATTAATACTGGCCTATTAAATTACGCCGTTTTGCTTTACGCTCAAAAAATCTAAATGTCACTGTTCCAATGGCTAAATAGAGGACTGAATTTAACATCACAATAATCAAATGTGACCAATCTAACGGTGCTTGATCTAATATTAAATCTCTAGCTAATGATGCGCCGGGAACAAAAGGCAAAAAGGTGAACACATTTAAAGGTAATCCATCTAATGCCACTAATCCCATTAAACCTATCACCATAAACGCACTGACCGTTTCTACTCGTTTAAATACCAGTGCGAGTCCACTCATCATAAGACCAAAACCGATTAATGAGGGCGCACTAAGTAAAAGAATAGCGTACATAGTGGCAAAATTAATATCCAACCAATTACCCGTAATAGCCATCGTAACGTGGGCGATAATGGTTAACAATATCAAGCCAACTAGACTCTCTACTAGGGCCTTGTTAAGCATTAAGGTGACAAACCCTTGAGGGCATAAAAAAAGCTGTTCTATATACCCTTTTTGGGTATCTTCAATTACGGCTTTAGTTATTGAACCATAGGCCCCCGATGCAAAGGTCCATAACATAAATCCAAATAATAAGCCGTCGAGTGATTGGTTATCGCCTTGCTCAATAACAAAGCTTTTAATGCCATAAAATAAACCAAGAAACACGAGCGTAATGAAGATCAGTCCACTGACAGTTTCAAACCAGTACTGCCGCATTTCGTAATACTGTAACTTGATTTCGTTTGTAAATAATTGAATGTTCATTGTACCTCCTTACTCTGAACAAGGGCCTGATATGCCTTTTCAATCGATAGCGGTTCGATCCTTAAGTCATCAATTTGAATATTCTGTTGATGCAAAAAGTGCATAAAGGCGAGACTTTGATTGCTTGTTTCATAATTAACCGTAATGGTATTTTGGTAATGATGCAGATTGAAGCGACCGTGCCAGTATGATGGTATGACACTTGCTTCAATCGCAAGGTTAGCTTCGGGCGAAATTTCTACTACCAATTGATAATTAAACAGGCGGGCTTTTAGTTGCTGCATATTGCCCTCGAATAATAATTTTCCTTCATCTAACACCACCACACGATCACAGATGTTTTCAATAAAACCCAGGTCATGACTGGTGACTAAAAAGCCCTGATTTTCTTCTTTCGCATAACGCTTCATAATAATTTGTAAGTCGTTAACCGTTTGAAAATCTAGGCCAAGCGTAGGTTCATCGAGCAATACAAAATCAGGTGAGTAACTCAAGGCACAAAGTAAGGCTGCTTTTTGTTTATTGCCCGTGGACAGCTTCATTACTTCTTTTTTGCTGTGTTCATCCAAACCAAGTGCGGTATGGATTTGTGCAATTTTGTCACGCACAGCCGGTCCCGAAAACCCTCGCAGTCGAGCAAAATAGTCAGCATTCTGTTTTGCGGTTAATCGCCAGTTGGTATTGCGGCATCCGCCAAGTACGGCACCTATTATTTTAAGGAAGGATGTTGACGATCGCGTAGGAATACCGTCAATGTAAATTTCGCCGGTATCCCATTCAACTAATCGACAAATGGATTGAACCGTTGTAGTTTTGCCTGAGCCGTTGGCACCCAACAATGCGACAATTTCGCCGCGTTCCAAATTAAAAGAAATATCGGCAAGTGCCGACTTACCCGCATAGGCTTTGCATAAATTTGATACAGATAACATGACATCTTCCTTTACTGCCTGGTATACTTTTTAGGAGTTGCTCGTTTGTTCAGAGTTAAACATACTATTGCTGTGCTCATGATATCGTTTTGTAACCATTCATTAATAGATTTTTCGACATGTCTAGCGATGTGACATTCAGTATATCGAGAGTGAAAGGAACTTGAAGCGCTTTTTTATAGTAAAGTCGAGATACAAACCAACGAGTCTATATAAAATACCGATGTCGCCATCTAGTTTGCGGTGAGCATCACCAAATATGTTATTCTGTAAGCTTGTTATCACTGCACATAACTTGCTAATTGATTAAGGCGTACTATGATCCCATGGGTTCAACTAGGCAAAGCACAAATTCCCAATAATGGCGGCGAATTAACTTTTTCTCAACGCGATGAAGAGTTTTCTATTCGCCTGTCAGGTATCCGTGGTGAATTGATGAACAGTCGCGTCTATAATTCAGAGAAAGAGCTTTCACAAATGGGTTGCGCACATATACAGGCGACAGAAATCGCTAATGTATTGGTCGGTGGTTTAGGCATGGGATACACGCTATCCGAAGCGCTGAGAATGGTTAGTGATAGATCTCAAGTCACCGTAGCAGAATTAATTCCTCAGGTTGTTGAGTGGAACCAAGGTCCGTTAGGGAAGTGCGCTAATAACCCTCTGAACGACCCACGCACAAGTGTCCATATAGGGGATGTAAAAGAACTACTTACAACTCATCAACCTACGTTCGATGCTATTTTATTGGATGTTGACAATGGTCCAGAAGGTTTAACGCACTCTGATAATAATTGGATATATTCTTTACAGGGGTTACAAGATATTTATAAAGTGTTGCGACCTAAAGGTATGCTAGCAATATGGTCAGCAGGACCCGACTATTTGTTTACTAAGCGGCTAAAGAAAGCAGGGTATGACGTGAGCACACGGATTGCTAGAGCCAGGAAGGGTAAAGGCAGTAAGCACACAATATTTCTTGCAAAAAAGTGCCAATGACAATGCTTATGCCGTTAGCGTATAGAGCGTAAGCTTTGCTACTTGCTATTTCAACATCTGCCCACAAATCTACTACATGAAAAAACCATCGCTAAAAAACAGTCTACTAACAACCGCATTCGCAGTGGGTGTTGTCTGGTGTATTAAGTCCTCCGAATTTATCTTTCATCTTGATCTCTCTTGGCTGGGTGTTTACCCGCAAACATTGCATGGTTTGCTCGGAATATTAACCGCGCCGCTAATTCACGGCTCCCTTGAGCATATATTCAATAACACATTACCTATGCTTATATTGGGTACACTCTTATTATATGGATACCCCAAAAGTCGCTGGCGAGTGTTAGCAACAGTCTGGTTACTGTCCGGTCTGGGTGTCTGGATATTTGGTCGGGAAAGTTATCATATTGGTGCCAGCGGATTAACACATGGCGTGTTCTTCTATTTATTGGTGGTTAGTATTTTTCGACGTGATAAGCGTTCGGTCGCAATAATGATGACCGCATTTTTCTTATATGGTGGTATGACAATGACTATTTTTCCTAGAGAAGAAGGCATATCATTTGAGTATCACTTTTTTGGTGCTGTCGCTGGTGCATTGTCCGCGTTACTTTGGCATTCACTCGATCCCAAACCAATAACTAAAAGCTACGAATGGGAAAAACGGCCACAAGCCGACGATCCGATCATTGGCGATGCATGGCAGATTAAACAGCAATACAAAGAGCCTGAACCTCACCACGAGAATCACGCCATTAATAAGGAAAAACTATAGTATGGATATCATTAATTCACCTCCTTTTGAATTACTATTGCGCGTTCGTTATTCAGAGTGTGATGCTCAAGAGGTAGTATTCAACGCACGTTATGCTGATTATGCTGACTTGGCAGCAACAGAATTGATGCGGGAACTGGTCGGTGGTTATCAAAATCTGGTAAACCAAGGGCTTGATAACCAAGTCGTGAACCTCAACATTAGCTGGCAAAACTCTGCCAAGTTTGACGATGTACTGTGCTTATCTGTGCATGTCAGTCATGTCGGCAAAACTTCGTTTAGCATACAAATCGTGATGGTTGATTGGTTGACTAAGCAAGCAATAGCAACTGCCGAGATCGTGTATGTGATGCTAGATATCGCCAGTTTTACAAAAATAGCAATCTCCCAAGAAATGAGAGAAAAGCTATTAAAAGGAGCTAACGGAAAGCGCACAAATTTGTCGGGGATTGAAATTAATACTCAATAATGTGGTGGTAAGTCATCACCTTGTCCGCTGTCAGTGTCGGCAACTTGCATCGTTTTAATTTTGTCGACTAAACCACTTAGAAGGTGAGCTTGGCGGTCAATAGTGTACTGTTGGTTTGTGACTATTTCATTTAGTTGTTCAAAATTATCTTCTTGGTAAGCTATCTTAAATTCAAGCTGTTCAATTGCTGCTTTCATTTGCTCAATGGTATGGTTTGCTGTATTTTTCACTTTCGTATCCGTCACTTTATACTCTCATTCAGTCTATGTGTTATTACTATTTATAAGCCCAATGCTCAAGGTTGCCGCTGCTCGAAATAGACAAAACCTCATTGCCGACAAAACCAATGCCGTAAACAACGGCAGATTGTGGAGCTGGTCCATTCGAAGGTGCAACGCGCCATTCCTTAACAACATCACCCGTACTAACATCCCATAATGCCAATCTTTTAGCGGGCGAACCTGTTAGTAAGTACTTCCCATCATCAGAAAATTTTGCACTCGTAAAAAGCCATTGTCTTTCGATAAAGTGTAACTGGCTAATAGCCTTGCCTGTTTGTGCGTCCCAAATTTGACTGTCATTTTGACTATCGGACGTAAACAAGAATCGCGCTTGGTCATCTATAACAACCTTTGTGACCCGATTGGCATGATTAAAGACATGAATAATCTGGCCACTGTCCGTGCTCCACAAATAAGCTTTATAGTCATTACTACCCGTTAGTGCATACTTTCCGTTGGGCGAAATGTCTACCGTATTTACTTTTTCTTCATGCCCTAAAAACTCAAGACTTCGGCCAGTTCCTGGTTCAAAAAACATCACGTTGCCGTTCGCCTTACCCACCAAAATTCCGCGGCCTTGGTTGCTGACAGCAATATCGCGAATAGAGGACTCATCTATCCGCCAGAAGCCAACGGGATCACCGCTAGCTTTATTCCACAATGCAAAGTTCTCACTGTCGGCAGTGACAACATGGGTCTCGTCCGCTGAAATATGAATATTGGCGACAATATTGCGACCGTCTTCTTGATGCCGCCAACTAAATAAGGTTTTATTTTGGGTAAGTGACCATACTGAAATATCCGCATTCACTCTCGATATAACAGCAAAATCGCCTGAATTACTAATATCAGCTGCATACACGCCGCTTTCTGAAATAGATGATTTAGCCTCAGGTTTAGTTTCAGGAATAGAGCAACCTGCACAAAAAAGTACAAAAATGGAACAAATGGGCAAAAAGACTGTCTTAATCATCTAAAAATGGGTTTCGCTTTTAGTTTCACACGTTTACTATTAGTAGAGTATATATTGAATAGCAACTAACAGCATACCGCTGATTATGGAGAAAATAGAATGAGAAAGGCTACATTAGCTCTAGCAGTATTGTCAGCACTGGCTTTGACTGCATGTCAAAAACAAGAAACAACTGACGAAACAGCCACTGAAGCAACTTCAACAGAAGTTAACGCTACAGCAACGGGCGCAAAAGAAGGCATTTATAGTACCGACAAAGAAAAACATTCATATGCACTGGGTGCAAGCATGGGTTTATTTGCTCAAAACAGACTTGAGCAACAGAAAGATTTAAGTATTGAATATGACGAAGCTGCTTTAATGGCAGGTTTTAAAGATGGCTTAGCGGATGCTGCAAAGTACACGGTGCCTGAATTGCAAGAGTTTACCCGTGCAGCTGATATGGTGTTACAAACTAAGCAAGAAGAAAAAGCCAACAGCGCGTCGGCTAGTAATGTCTCAGAAGGTTTAGCCTATTTAGCTGAAAACGCTAACAAAGAGGGTGTTGTAACCACTGCGTCTGGTCTTCAGTATGAAGTAATTACCCAAGGCGATGGTAAAAGTCCAGATTCGGCAACGGCAACTGTAAAAGTACACTACAAGGGTACGTTATTAGACGGCACTGAATTTGATTCATCTTACAGCCGCGGCGAACCTGCTACTTTTCCACTCAACCGTGTAATTGTAGGTTGGACTGAAGGAGTTCAGCTAATGCAAGAAGGTTCGAAGTACCGTTTCACTATTCCATCAGATATGGCTTATGGAGAGCGCGCAACAGGTAAGATTACACCTAACTCGACGCTTATATTCGAAGTGGAACTGCTGGAGGTTATCGAGCCTGAAGCTGTGACTAACTAATTAACGTAGCTATCTTGTCCAGTGCAAAAGCATTGGGCAAGAATTTGTAGTTAGTATAAAATAGAGGTAATAGAGGTAAGGTAATAGAGGTAAGGTAATAGAGGTAAAGAGGAGCGCTTTAGAGCGTTATTTCTTGTCTGCCTCTTCTTAATCCTTTACGACCAGCGTAAGCCGCAACTAAACCAACACATGCTATGAGTAAAACACTGCTAGAAAAAGGTAAAAGAATCCAAGCGAATAATGCGTAACCGAAACTAAACATACCTGTAATGAAGGTTACAAATCCAATGAACAAAAGCACCTGCTGCCCCATTGAAATTTGTTGCATGTTCTTTCTGTCTCTATGCTGTATATGCTGTGCGTGCATAAATATCTTACCTCGGTAATGCTACTTCTTTGTGGTAAACGTCATATTCTAAACAGCATGCCTCCTTCCCCGTGATGATCGTTTATCGATTTCTTGAGTGCTCACAATCTACTATTTATTGGAAGTAGAAACACTCATTCACATGCTTAATCTTAGTACGAATTACTTACTAGTTTAGTTTACAAATTTCGATTTTAGTTCAATTTAATTATCTACATTTTGTGCGCTTAATTTGTCACTCAATGCTATTTTTTAAATATAAATAATATGTATTATTCAATAATACTATCACTAAACACATGTTTACCATGTATTTTTTATTTATTCCATCCTTTTTAAATAAAAGCGTTAAGCAAAAAATAAAGCGAAGGTGTTGTCGGTGTCTATCCAGCATCATACGATGCAGTAATTTCAGTTGCTGGCTTTGTTTATGCAATGTCAGACTAGTCATTGTCATCTTTGCTTGACTCAACAGCAAAAATGACGAAGATGGTCAGCCTTTTAATCTACAAGTAACTTTTATCCCATGATCAATGAAATTTGCTATCAATTTTCCTCATCATCGATCGCCAACCGTTTTTTAAACGAACTCAAGCACTGGTCAAAAGCAGATGTAAAAGCCAAACTGTTCAAAGCGTCTAATTCAGTATCTGTATCATATGAATATGAAGTGGGTAAATTTGATTATACGTGTTCAGAACTTGATGACTTAGCTAGTCAGCATGATGGCATTGAAATTTAGGGACGTAAATTTAGACTAAAGAAATATAATCAAAATTGCTAACAGCCAGAGGTTACAGACTCAATAGAAGGTGATGTGTTAACTTTTGCAGCGCGGTCATATAGCAAATAACAATTAAGGTAAATCCGTCTTGCTTATTTTGTTGATGTAGCTTGTGTATCTTCAACGCATATCTCCTATATATATGTCTTATTGATAGAGTCTTCGGCGTCAAATTCGACACTATTTGTTTTTAATCCGTTTTTTGAGATCCTCAAAAAATTCCTCTTCTTTGGGCTACCAATGACTTTTGATGTAGTTAAAAACTAAAAAATACTCTTGGTTTATAAATAAAAACACTGACAAGTATTGATGCGTAAACACAAAAAAGGCAGACCCAATATAATTAGGTCTACCTTTATTTTGCCGATAAACTTTTACTATCGCTTTTTTAGTTTGGGTTGCTACAACTCAAATATATCCTCAATACGCTGCAGCAATACGGGCGTAAAACTGCCACTTTCAAGTAACAATGTCGCTCCTCTGTCTTTCTCAGAATGAATATTAGCTTTCCGGATCATCAAACTTGCGACCACTGCATCGACAATCACTTGGGGTGCCAATGTACTTTTACTGTCCCTTAGTAGCTCGGTTACCAAGGACTGATTAGCGCAGCGTATCTGAATGACCGGTTGATTAGCGATACAATAATCGTCACCATTGAGGTCAGTAAACGTAGTGTCATTGTGCATTCGGCATGTCGTTTGTTGTCCTTTAACAATAGTAAATATTTTCAAATCACCGCGTAAAAAGGATTGTAAATTTCTATAAGCCTGAATTTTACTTTCACCATCAATTTGCACGGCATTGAAGTCGACAACGATAAGGTCGTTAGTTTCAACCAATATATCTTGAATACCCGCATTATCATTTTTGCCGCGTTGACCCTTACTGTCAAACAAAAGCTCCGTGTGCAAACTCATTGGTGATTGCTTCAACACAACAGAGTCTGGCGCATATTTATGCCCACACAATGCCACAAATTGACTAGGATTCGCCAAACCTGACTGACTGCCATCCTCTAAAAAAGCAAGTAGATGATGGTAGTAAACAACGTAATTTTTGACATCTGAATGTGACCCTGACTCGAGTGCAAAGTGTTTGTCTAAGTATTCTTTTGAATTAGCTTCAGCACCATCGGCTTCAAAAAAACTAGTCCATTGACTATTAGCAGCTTGAATAAGTTGTTGACGGTCAATAACAGGTGCAATTTTTGTATTCGCCGCTAATGGGTTATTTTTTTCATCATTTATATAGGCATCAGGCTGACTTAAATAATCCGCAATTAGTTTTTCAATCGCTTGCCAGAAGACATTGATCTCAACGCCGCACGCTGGCAATACATCTTCATTAATGAAGGTGTAAAAGCCCTGATGAATTTGACTGTATTTCAAAGCTGGCATGTTCATATTCAATTCCTCTAAATTCTAGCAAGTAACGCAGACCTGTTGATCTATGTTAAAAAAAAGTAATGCTTAAAGTGCATATTTACTTGACTTAGTGCCTAGCATAGAGTAATTTTTTTGATAATTTCACAATTAAAATTATACAGTGTAAATTTTACAAAATATAGAAAGTGTATAAATATGAAAAATACAAAGTCATTGAGCCGGAAGTCCCACTTAATGGGCACCAAAATTCGTAACTTGCGCAAACGTAATAATCTAACAATGGAAGACTTGTCTGCTCGTTGTATTAGAGTAAACGCCGAAATTGCACCCTCGGTATCCTATCTATCAATGATAGAGCGCGGTAAACGCGTGCCAAGTGAAGATATGTTAACGGTAATTGCGTCTGTTTTTCAGAAACCGATGGATTGGTTTTTAGATGATGCCCCCGAAGAAAAAGCGATTACGCCGATGAAAGGAAGTCGCGGTGGCATTAGCGGTATTGCACTGGAACCTAGCTTTTTGTTTTCAAATGAAATACTGCAAATTGCGATCCCAGAAATGCTATCCCAAACCGGCACTAGCGGACGACAATTTGCACATTTGCTTATTCGTGCACATCAAGAGCATCATCAAAATCATTTTCCTGACCTAGAACGAGCTGCTGAAGAAGTCGGTTTAAAGCGAATGCCGTTGAGCGTTGATGATTTACTTGAAATCGCCAAACAACAAGGCTTGACGATCAAGTGGTTCAAAAAATTACCTGCGGCAATAGCCACAGAGATTGGTGTCATATCATCCAGCGGCGGCAATAGCTTAGTCACTAGTTTTTTTGACTCACCTGGCACTATCTATATAAATCAAATATTAAAGTCATTTACCAACCGCTTGAAATACGACCTTGCAGTGCACATAGGGCACAGTGTTTTACACAATAGAGACGGACTAAAGAGTGTTCTGTTGACAGGACTGAACCCCAACAATACTTTTTCAGAAGATGGTAGCCAACTGAAACAATCTTCAACACTCGACGCTCAAGACATTTTACACGCATGGCGTGACTTTGAATCTAGTTTCTTTGCAGGTGCCCTGCTTTGTCCAAAAGTTCCTTTTAGGCAATTGCTTGACCGCCAAGGCTATGAAATCAAAACGCATGAACAAGTTGGGGTGTCAGCTTCTGTTGCTATGCGCCGAATGACAGCGGTATCTTCCTATCGCCATTGGCATTACTTTGATGCCTATGCACCAGGTAAGCTCAAAGCAGTATATCGTGGAAATGGTATTCCATTGCCTTGGGGCAATATGCGCGAAGTAGAAGACCCCTGCCAACATTGGGCTGTATTTCGCATGATCAATGCTCCAGTTAAAGGTAGCAGTGCTCAAATATCTATTTTGAACGTGGGCGATGAACCGAGAATTTATTGTTGCGAATCAATCAACGTCAAAGACATGTCAAACAACAATCATGTGTTATGCACGGGTATTGACTTAAACCCGGCAATTGACGCGCAAGGCGGCGATTCAGCATCGATTGCCGAGGATCTTAAGCAAGCTTGTGTGCAAGGAGGAGGTTCGTCAGCAATCCCCGCCGGTATAAAGTCACAGTTAACCAGTGTAGCCCGCATTTTAAATATCAATTGGGTCGAACGAGGTATTGAAAGCGACGCACGCCTAATATGCGCTCGAGGAGCGGTATGCCCAAGAAAACCGAGCTGTTACAGTAAATGTGGAGAATAGTCACAGCAAGGGCATTGAGTAGATAGCGTGAATCGGTGGCCTGAAATAAGCAACCTGAGTAAAACTGCGACTATTCTTTGCTTGCTGACTTTATTGGCTTTATCGAGTTACCACCCGTAACCGCTATTCGCATTGCGGTTTCTACATCAATTGACAATTCGGTTATTTTATCAGCATCTAAGTATAGTGTATAACCGCCAATTTGGTAACTGAAAGGCACATAAACTGCGGTCTTACTTTGTCCTGGATACAACACTTCAGCGATGGAATCACCCGTAATAAAGCCAATTAAATTAACCCCTTCGGATATCTGTACCGAAACCGCTTTTTTGGTATTTTGGTCTTTTTTAATTTGAAATAAATCGACTGCATCTTTGGTAGCCCCGAATACCGTTTTTATCAAAGGGACTCGATCAAATAACGTGTTTGCCTTATCAATAAGCCAACTTACAACATATAAATTAACGATAATACCAATACTTGCTAACACTAGAAGAGCTAAGCCAATGCCTAAGCCAGGAAAATAATAGGCTTGCGGTATCAAGGGTGAAAGTAAGGTTTCAGTAGTATTGGTGAGCCACGTCAATAAATAAATCGTGATCACGAAAGGGAGAATAGTGAGTAGCCCTTTGATCACTAATATAAACAGTTTGTTGAACATAATATTGCGGTGACCTAATTGTGAATTTCTAAGATATGCTAGCGCGATTACTTATAAAAGCCGAGTTAAAGCGTTAATTCTTCTGGTACTCGATAGAATTAACATACCATTCACTCGCCCCACTGGGTATTTTTACCACAAAAACATCGTCTACTTCTTTTTTCAACAATGCTCTAGCCATAGGCGAATCGATTGAAATATAGTCTTTAACATCGCCATAGATCTCTTCAGGTCCGACAATTCTGAACCGTTTTTTGTCACCTGCGTCGTTTTCTATCTCAACCCAAGCCCCAAAAAAAACTTTTCCTGCTTGTTCTGGACGGAAGTCGACAATGGATAATTCAGGCAATAGCTTTCGTAAAAACCTGACCCGTCGGTCAATCTGTCGAAGCACTCGTTTGTTAAAAGTGTAGTCGGCATTTTCTGAACGATCCCCCAAACCAGCCGCCCAAGTTACTATCTTGGTAATTTCTGGTCGTTTGCTGTACCACAAATGATCGTGCTCATCTTTCAGCTTTGTGTAACCTTCGCGTGTGATCAGTTTAGTTTTCAAGCAGTTATCCAAAGTAAACGAGGGTGAATCTCAATTCATATATATTAATGCATAAAGTACTTTAACAGCTATCACTCAATGCTATAATCAACCGGGTAAACGTTAAGCCTCTATGCTATTTATTGCAAAAGTAATTTTTTATTGCAAAAGCAATTTTCGCCAAGTTATTAGTTGCAATATTAATTATTGCGAAACATATATATAAGCACAAGTGACAAAAACTATGCAGAGCGCCTTATTCAATCCAATCCTCTATTTTAATTATTGAGTTGTTCATGATCATCGAGAAAATCGCTTTCGAGCTAAACGCGTCACCAAAACAAATTCAAGCCGCCGTGGCTTTATTAGATGAAGGCGCCACTGTACCCTTTATTGCTCGTTACCGTAAAGAGGCGACCCAAGGATTGGACGACACTCAACTACGTAACTTAGAGCAGCGCTTAGGCTATTTGCGCGACTTAGAAGCACGCCGTAAAGTTATTTTAAAATCGATTGATGAACAAGGTAAATTGGAAGAAGGCTTGAAAGCAAAATTACTTGCCGCTGATAACAAAACCACCCTTGAGGACTTGTATTTACCTTACAAACCGCGTCGACGCACCAAAGGTCAAATAGCGATTGAAGCAGGCTTAGAGCCACTCGCCGACGAACTGTATACCAATCCAGAGGCTCAACCTGAAACGCTTGCAGAGCAATATATTAATGCCCAACATAGCATAGAGGATACGAAAGCTGCTTTAGATGGCGCAAAGTTTATTTTGATGGAACGTTTTTCTGAAAATGCCGATTTACTGCAAAACGTTCGTCAATATCTTACACGCAATGCACATGTGAAAAGTGTGGTCGCTCCCGGGAAAGAAATCGAAGGGCAAAAGTTTAAAGACTATTTTGAGTATACTGAAAAATACGCGAAAATTCCCTCACACCGAGCCCTAGCAATGTTCAGGGGCCGCAATGAGGGCATTCTGCAAATTAATATCGATGCCGATCCTCAACAAGAAGAAGGCGTGCGTCGCTCGCATGGTGAAGAGCTAATCGAGCAGTCGTTGAATTTGCGCTTGACCGACTCAGCTCGCGATAAGTGGTTAACCTCAGTTGTGCAGTGGACATGGAAAATTAAAATCCTTTTACATATGCAAACTGAACTTTTTGGCACGTTGCGAGAACAAGCTGAAGCCGAAGCAATACAGGTATTTGCGAAAAATCTTAACGACTTATTAATGGCGGCACCAGCAGGACCAAAAATCACCATGGGCTTGGATCCGGGTATTCGTACAGGTGTAAAATTAGCCATCGTTGATGCCACAGGCAAGGTCATTCATACCACTACTTTTTTCCCGCATGCACCGCAAAATCAATGGGATAAATCAAAGCGCACTCTGTCAACTTTATGCAAACAGCATAAAGTAGATTTAATCAGTATCGGAAATGGCACAGGCTCTCGTGAAACTGACAAGTTAGTTGGTGAGATGATGAAAGCCGAACCCGAATTAAAAGTACAACGTATTGTGATCAGTGAAGCGGGTGCGTCGGTTTACTCCGCATCGGAACTAGCCTCAAATGAATTACCTGGCATGGATGTATCTCTGCGTGGCGCAGTATCAATTGCGCGTCGACTCCAAGACCCATTAGCCGAACTCGTGAAAATTGAACCAAAAGCAATTGGTGTTGGCCAATATCAGCATGACGTTAGCCAGAGTCAGCTGGGTAAATCATTGGATACCGTTATTGAAGATTGCGTAAACGCAGTGGGCGTTGACTTAAATACAGCAAGCCCCGCATTGTTGTCGCATGTCTCAGGTTTAAACAAAACCTTAGCGAATAACATTGTCATGTTCCGCGATGCTAATGGTGCATTTGCAGATCGTAAAGCGCTGAAGAAAGTCGACAGGTTAGGCCCTAAAGCTTATGAGCAAGCTGCTGGTTTTCTTAGAGTAATGAATGGTAAAAATGCGCTGGATGCTTCCGCCGTTCATCCAGAGGCTTACGCTTTAATCGATATCATTGCATCAAAAGCAAATGTTGCTGTTAATGATATGGTCGGCAACACGGAGCTATTAAGACAGCTTAAACCTGAAGAATTTGTAACTGAAGAGTTTGGTTTACCTACGCTAAAAGACATCTTAAAAGAGTTGGATAAACCCGGGCGTGATCCACGACCTGAGTTTAAAACCGCGAGCTTTAAAGAAGGGGTCGAAAGCATGAAAGACCTCAAGGAAGGAATGATCTTAGAAGGCGTTGTCAGTAATGTAGCAAATTTTGGTGCTTTTGTGGATATCGGAGTCCACCAAGATGGTTTGGTGCACATTTCATCAATGACTACTACCTACATTAGCGACCCTCGTGAAGTAGTAAAAACTGGCGATGTCGTAAAAGTAAAAGTCATGGAAGTGGATGCAGCACGTAAACGAATTTCGTTATCGATGCGCATGGACGACACCCCTAAAACGTCTGATAATGCGCCTAAAGGCAGACCTGAACGTTCGGCCAAACCAAATACACAAAATAATCCACCTGCTCGCAGTCAAAAACCGCCAGCAAAGCAGCAGGGCGCAGGAAATGCAGCGATGGGCAATGCGTTTGCCGATGCATTCAACAAAGCGAAAAAATAAGTATGGCCGCAGTGATGTCCTACATAGGCAATGGCTTAGCTAAGTTTTTAACTAAGCCCACTGCGTATTACAAAACGTTTTCAGTGTTGAGTACACAACAACTCCAAGCTAATCTTCGTATAGGAGACCTCATTCTGGTCGAGGGTAATAATCGAATTAGCTCAGCCATAAAGTATCTCACTCAATCTACATGGTCACACGTTTGCATTTTTATTGGCGAGCAACCTGGCTTGCACCCCATTTTAGAAGCAGACCTAGTTGAAGGTGTTATTACGGTACCACTAGACAAATATGAGGGCTTTAACTTACGAATTTGCCGTCCCGTTAATTTAACCGCTGAGGACACAACAAAGCTATTGAGCTTCGTGATAGAAAGGATAGGGCATCAATACGACACCAAAAATATCTTTGATTTAATGCGTTATTTATTGCCAACACCACCGATCCCTCAACGTTTTCGTCGCAGTATGCTGGCTTTCGGCAGTGGAGACCCAACCAAAGCAATTTGTTCAACATTAATAGCTCAAGCATTTCAGTCAATTCGTTATCCTATTTTGCCTATGCAAATTGACGAATATAAAGATTTAATGCAGACCGACTCGAGGATAAGTACCGAAGATAAGTTGAGAAAAAGTGCACCCCAGAGCGCAAACAGCGGCATACAACAAGGCAATGATGAGAAAGAAACGGTGTTAATAAACCTTAAAAAAGTAGTCAGGCTCAAAGATGAACAACTTTTAGCTAAACGCCATTTTAGTCATTTCACACCGAGGGATTTTGATTTATCCCCGTACTTTGAAGTAGTGAAACCCACGCTAACGTCGGGGTTTGATTATCAAGCTATTCAATGGTCTGAGAGCGAATAAGGCGAATACTTGCCAGTATCAATGTTGCACTAGTAACAAGGAGTAACAAAACTGTCGGTAGCTAAACAGTAAAGTTCAGGCTACTTTGGGATTGCGCAGAAACGCCAGCATAAAAACCACTGACCACCGCAGCCGTTTGCTGAGCTTGTTCATTTACGTCCAAATCCGTTTTCAACACTTGTCTTCCTGCGTCGCCTCCAGTCACAGGCGCATTCTCCATCGATACATCAGCTTTTGGAGTCTTGGTTATCGATGCATCTGCTGTTTGCTCTTTAGCTAGTTCACTGCGAGCCGATTGTTCTTTTTGTGTAGCATCAGAGGCCACTTTATAATCTTGCGCTGAAGGCTCTGCAGGTGCTAATGCGGCAGCCTTAACTTGTTGCATTTTACGGATTGTTTCGGCTGGTGTATTTTCAGTTGAAACATCTATTGAAACTTCCCCACCAACCGCATAACGTTTGCCGTCTGGACCCGATTCATATTCGTATGATGGTGCTGCGGCGTATTGACCGCCAGTTGCGGCATGGGCCTGCTCGTGCCCGCGCACTTCACGCTCTCGTTCTTTTAATTCGTTAACTTTTTTATCGTCAATGTGGGTATCGTCATTGTGCTGTTGTTCTTGCTTCGATTCCGCGTTTTCTTTACCCGCACTTTCGTCATCCGCATTGTCTTTATTAGCGCCACCATTTAAGTTGTTGGCAAAGGCCTGACTAACTGTTGGACGATCATAGGTAGGATTTTGGAATATGTTCGCTTGGTTAGCAGCTTGATTACTGCGGTCGCCATCACTAGCAATACCTTTTTCTGCGGCGCTTCTCTCACCTTGCGTGACTGACGGGATCGCCTCACGCATTATATTATCGCGGCGCACAGCATCCGTTCCTACACTATTGGTAGGATAGCCAAAGCTATGTGGGATGACTGTTACAATATTCATTTTTTACTTTATATTCTCATCTTAATAAAACCTAACACGTGTGCATTAAGCAAAGGTGTCAATAATGGTACCAAGCATGCCATCTGCAGTTTTAATGACATTAGCCGACGCTTCCGCTTGCAAGTTGCCGGAGATTAATTCTACCGCACTTTGGTTAATATTTATTGGCTGTTCACGATTCGGATTATTCGCTGAAGACAAATCAACGGCGGCCTGTCTAACTTGCTCAGCACCCTGATTATAACCTTGAACGCCAGCGTAGAAAGCGCTTGATGAATTGCCTGTATCAATACCATTTGTCATTTGCTAGACCCTCGTTACTAACCATGGCAGGTGTCCATATCCTGCTTTTGTAAATATATGAGTGTATAGCTACTAACTTAAAAATACTATATACCCTACCGTATCCATGTTATCGGCAGAGCCTTGAATTTCTTTAGTCATTATTTTAATATTTTTTGTAATTTATTTGTTTCTCATAATAATCAGTAGCTTGAATGAAATACATCATTGATAAAATCGACGATGTGTTTTGAAAACTCACTCGCGCTAGTTAAAAACGGTGCATGAGAAGCGTGCTTAAATATTATATGGCGACTGTCGGGGTGCAGTTGTTGGATTTTATTAATCGCTTGATAAGGTACTAAGCTATCTAGTCTTCCATAAGTACGCAAAGTGGGAATTTTGATATCTTTGATGGACAGCCTAATATCTGCGTCCTGAAGAATTTTTAACCCACATGAGAGCGCAATAATATTCGCAACTGGGTAGATGGTAATCGCATTGGTAATTTCTTTAATCAATGCTTTAGGATGTTCAACACCCATCATTTGAATAGCCAAAAAACGCGACAATGTTTTGTGATGATTGTGCTTTAATTGGCCCATAAACATATCTAATACCTCAGGTTGGATACCCGGCCAATCATCAGCCATTTGAAACTTTGGCGTTGTTGCAATAGTCATTAGTCCAATTAAATTGGGATGTTGCTTACTCGCTAAGTATTGTGCAACTAAGCCGCCCAGCGACCAGCCAATTAGTATCGTGTTTTCTTTAACTTCCGGACTGATTGAATTCGCAACCCCAGCTAAATCAAACCGACTAGGAATGAGCTCATGCTTTTCACCATGCCCGGGTAAGCTTATACTGTAGACATTGAAGTTTAAGCGTGTACTTATATCTCGCTCTTTTAATTGAATTTGAAGTATCTGAATAAGTTGTGTGAATGCGCCTGAATTCATCCCCCACCCATGCATAAATGCGATGTTAATTTCTGTATTTTTGATCAGGCTACTTGAGGTGAGGGGCATGTTAGTCTTTATCCATTAGAACGAATATTACAGAATGTGGATGACAATATGCATGATAACGTGAATGCTAAATAGTTGGTTACATAAATTATTTATACTTAAGCTAACACCGCAGTCAGCCGCTATGCAGGTATTTTTAGCAAACTCGGCGTGGCAATTTATTACACACATAAAACCAGTATTTGGGCATCAACATTGTTACTTATGTCATCAACATTCTCAGCAAATAGTCTGCCACTATTGCTTTGATACATTCGTTGAAAGAGGTTTTGGACAACATCATTTGTCTAACCAAGATTTGCTGCGCAACCCCAGCGCTTTGAAAAACTTAGACACGCCAAATTACGATCACCTATACGCTATCGACAATTACATTTGGCCTATAGACAAACTGGTGTTAGATATGAAGTTTGCTCGCAAGCCAATTGCCGCCCGAGTATTAACAATAATGTTTATGCGATTTGTATTTTGGCCCTGCATCGCCTTGCCTAGCTCAACCTCGCCTGGGCTAGTCGCATTTATTCCAACGCTAAATGACCTTGCTGACCTTACATATGGTGGTACTAAAATAAAGGATATCCCGCAACTCTTAGTTCCCGTGCCACTATCAAACAAACGGTATTGGCAACGACAATATAATCAAGCTCAGTTGTTGTGTGATCAGTTAAGCAAAGCCACGCATATCCCCAACAAAGCGATTGTTCAACGAATTAAACATACCTTGGCGCAAACCCAATTAGATAAACAACGGCGTATTGAAAATGTCGACAATGCGTTTAAATGTGACGTCGTTTTAAACCTCAAACATATTGCGGTGATAGACGATGTTATTACCACCGGGGTCACGATTAATGCAGTTTGCCGAGCTATAAAAACACATAATCCCACTGTGAAGATTTCGGTATGGACCATGGCTATTACGTTATTGAATTAAAAAAGCACCCTGATTACAAAACATAATATGTCATGCCCAGGGTGCTTAAGAGTGTATATGGTGTTAGGTTTTACTGAATTAACGGCGACATATACAAGCTATTCGCCATCAACTTGCTGGTTCCATCCCAATAACCACGGAAGTGAATATTGTCAACAAAACCAATCACAACACCTTTACCTAATGGCTTAGCGACAATTGCGCTGGTTTTACCAATAAGTTTTTGCAGCTCGTCAGCAGTGTAACCAGCTACGAGTGGATTACCTTGATATGTGGCAACTTCATTGAAAGGGTCACTTGACGGTTTCATTACCATATTTGTGGTTTTAAATAGAGGTAAATCATTGTCTTCAAAACCAAACATCAGTGGATGGCTAAGGTCAACGTCAGCAAGGTAAACTGAACCCGCAATCAATTTCTTAGCGGCAAGCGCATCTTTATCGCCAAACCCTAGACCCTCAGTACTGAAAGCTTCGTCCACTTTACTGTTTGCTATAACCTCGTTATCAATCCACTTTTTGGTACTAAACCAACGTACCGCTGACTTTTGACCAATCAGGATACCGCCTTTTTTCACCCACTCTTTTATACCAGCGGCAGTCTCATCATTGACTGAAGTGTAAGTACCGGAAGCAAATACAATATGCGTGTACTCAGAAATATCTCTATCGTTCAAATCAGACAAATCCAATAACGTTGCGGGCAAACCTAAGCGAGTATCAAAATAATGCCAAATTTCGCCTACTTCATATTGCGATGTTCCTTTGCCGCCAATTAATAATACTTTTGGCAAAGTGACTGGTGCGAACTGTCTGCTACCTAAATCGATTCCTTTAGACGTAAGACCTGATGCAACGTTATATAAATTGATGTTAAGTTTTTTCGCTTGCGCCGACAAAACATCAACTACATTGCTCGGTTGTTGCAATGCCATTGGCACAACAATAGCCCCTTTCGAAAAGTTTCGTGAAATTATCGACCCTGCAACGGCGATTTGAGCTGTAAAATCAGCACCCGCGACTCTCACTTGAACCTTATTTTTTAACAAATACTGCAACAATGCTGGCGCTTTGTAATCGTGCCACTCAAATGCAAATGCATAACTATCTGCATCTAATGCAGTTTGTGCCATTTTGCGCTCAACGGTCTTTTTTGTAGATAGCTTAACCATATCTGATTTGCTCAGCGGCGCATAATTCAAGTTAAATGCTAAGGGTAAATTCCAATTAGAGACGTCATAAAAAGTATTGTCTGTAAAGCGCTGACGCTCAGAAAACAATGAGCGAATAAGACGATATTGTGCTTGGTCAGCGGGCACAACTAACGCATTGTTAACCTGTAATTCTAAACCACCTACGTTTGCATTTTTTGTCACAATAGAGAAATCAATCTGATGCGAAGCCAAAATTTCTTGGGCACGTTCAAATCTGCTTTGGTCTAGGTTACCTTGAATAACAAAAGCATTGATTTTATCATCTTTGATCAGTTTTTTTGTATCTGTATAAAATTGCTTTTGATAAGCCAAGATAGCTTTCTTATTTGCCAGTGACCCTGCAAAAGTCGACAATGATGTTGTGACTTGATTCTGAATGGTGTCAGGGAAACTTAGTACACCGTTAATAGAGTCTTGTAAATGTCCACGACTACTTGCCTGCTCAAATAGAATGCCAATACTGCCATGTGCATCAGGATAGGTAGATCCTTTTCCATAGTAAAAATCGTCGAAACTTTCTTGTGTGAAATAAAGCTGTTTTTGGCCATCTAGTGCTTGTGCATGAAAGTCACCTAAAGCGGCCGTCAACGTCACGTTTGTATCAGGTGTCCAAGGGTTCTTACGAGAGGAAATGCCCGGCTGGAAAAAGAAAGTACTGTCGGTTCCCATTTCATGAAAATCGGTTAATACATGAGGACGCCATTGATGAAATTGAGCAATTCGTGCGCGACTTTCCGGGTGAGTAAGTAATAACCAATCACGGTTTAAGTCAAACCAATAGTGGTTAGTTCTGCCTGATGGCCAATGCTCTCGGTGTTCTCTGTGTAGCTTGTCGCTAACTAACGTTTCCCCTTTGTGTGAATTCGCCCATTGTGCAAAACGCGAGAGGCCATCGGGATTTAACGAAGGATCGAGTAAAATAATATTTTCATTTAACAGCTTCTGAACCTCAGCGCCGTTCGATGCAGCAAGATGATATGCCACTAACATTGACGCATTTGCACCTGATGGCTCATTTCCATGCACGCTATAACCCATATTAATGATTAACGGCGCATTGGCAGGGGATGATTCGCCAGCATCGATTCTGGCGATGTGGTCTGTGCGTAGCTTATCAATATTTGAGTGATTAGTCGGACTCGTAATCGTTAATAGCAACAAAGGACGATGCTCGTGAGTACGACCAATTTCCTTAATAGTCACCCTGTCGGATGCTTCAGCTAAGGCATACATGTAGTTAACCAATTGGTCATGACGCACGTGCCATGTGCCTACGGGATAGCCAAGAACGTCGGTCGGTAACGGTATGCCACTGTTGTAATTTTGATCCTTGGGAAGATAATCAAGGTCGCTACTTTTTGCGAAACTATGAGTCGCAAAAAATGTGCAAAACATTAGAAAAATTGTCGCTAATGAGCGTCGACATATAAAATGTTGCTGATTGAACATATAGATTCCTTTGAGTGCTGTCTTATTTTATTTTTATGGCAAACATGCATTGAATTTTCAAGGCACAAACATTCTACCTTATATCTTAATACTTAAAAGCCCACTCGAATACTTAAAAGCTCACTATTGTTAATCGATAAACCTATTTTTTATAAAATAGTTGTAAAAATACTAATACCCGACTGTTTTACTCAGGTAATTTTGCTATTATACAAGCCACAAATTTAATTTCACTTGGGGAGGTCATTATGATCAATATATCGGAATCAGCACAAACTCACTTTGGTAAGCTATTATCGCAACAAGGTGAAGGCACGAACATTCGAGTATTTGTGGTAAATCCAGGTACCTCAACTGCTGAGTGTGGCGTATCATATTGCCCGCCAGATGCGGTAGAAGAAACAGATGTCACACTTCCTTTCAATGGCTTTAATGCCGTTGTTGACCTAGAAAGTGCACCGTACTTAGAAGAAGCAGAAATTGACTTCGTTACCGACCAAATGGGTTCGCAGTTAACGCTTAAAGCACCAAACGCGAAAGCGAAAAAACTGAGCGATGATGCAAGCTTGGTTGAACGCATCAATTATATGATCGAAACCGATGTTAATCCGGGGCTTGCAAGTCATGGTGGTAAAGTATCGTTAGTTGAAATAACCGAAAACAGAACCGCTGTTTTACAATTTGGTGGTGGCTGTAATGGTTGTTCTATGGTTGACGTGACATTAAAAGACGGTATCGAAAAACAAATGTTAGCGCAGTTTGAGGGTGAGATAATGGCGGTGAAAGACGCCACTGAGCATGAAGCAGGTGAGCATTCTTACTACTAAACATAATAGATATTAGTAGCTATACGCAAAAAACTTCATTAACCTGCTATGGTTAATGAAGTTTATGCTTAAAGTAGAGTGAGGCGCATGCTAAATGACCAATTGGATAAATAAAATAACCCACGAACCACTTCGACATTGGCAACGTTTCCTAAAAGGATTTGCCATTTTCATGGTTGGTGTTGCTTTATGGTATTCAGACTTAGGCTTAGTCTATTTGGGTCTTTCAGACGCAGCAGTGCACAGTTACAGTGCTCCATCAAAAATTATCGCTTTAGCATTCCTATTTTGCGGCGCTATTATATCGATCACTGGCTATTTACAAATACTGATTTGCAGACTGCTGCCTAGCAAAGCTAGACTTAGCGATTAACTATGTCAAGCTAACTATGTTGTCTTCTTACAAGAATAGAGGTTGCCAACACTAATAGCGTCAACCACATTACGCTACCGCCTCCATAACCTTCTCGGCGTTCAACTTTTGCGACTTTATCCTCTTTCACACGAACTCTAAAATTTGCTAGTTCGCTGTCAAGATTTTTACTCATGTCGGCTACCGCCAGGGTATACCCTTCCATCGATTTCTCTGCCAATACCGCATCTATCTTAATCGCGGTGGAGCTTTCTGTTAGTTTATTGATGCCCGGGGCTCTGAATAACATCTTTCGGCTTTTTACATCAAAAACCGCAGTATCTACAAAGGTTTGAACCGAGTTATCATTTGCTGGTATCAGGTACATGCCAACAATAGTCCAATATAATAATGCACCTTTTTTCTCGAGAGACTGAGTCACTTGGTCATATGAAACCAGCGCCATTACGTCTACGTCATAAAGTCGAGACACTTGTTCTAAGGTGCTAAAACCCTCTCCACCCTTTAGATAGTCGCTTGGAATAATTTCAATCTTATCAATGTAGTCATATTGCAAGAAGGCTTGTTTGACCTGCTCAAGTAATTCAACTTGGCTACTTCTGTTGATACCATTTTGTCCCCAATTTTTTGATGGAACAAATGCGAGCCCGACTTTAACCGGTAATGAAAGAACTGGAATTTCAGCAGAGTGCTCGGTACGACTACTCTCGTTTGGATACAAAAAATCTATAAGACTACTGGAGACGGTCTTTTTATTAGCATTGGGATTAAACATTGAACTGCATGCACTTAACGCAAGCAGGCTAACAAATACTATCGTTACTTTGAGTCTCATTGTATATCCTTATATAGGTTAACTGTTAATCTAAAATTGTTTTTGGACCTACACGTTCACGCATACAAAATAGCATGCCTATAAATAATAATATAAAGCTGTCGCTAATTAAAATGACTAACCTTGTCAATCAGACTAATCGAGTTGCTAATTAGTTCATTCATGCACGAGGCTTACAGAAAACTGGATTGTGGTGTCCATGCTGCGCTAATTAAAATACTGTGTCGGTGGTTCTTTGCAGAACCTTATTATAGCTCGCTAAAAGAGTGTTAACACGCCTTATTATCAAAAATACGCAGCTGCGGTTTATTTAGTAAAAATACATACCACGTGCCTAAAATAGCCCCCCTAAATGCGAGAAAGCTAAGTAGTGCGACCCATAAACCAATATTACCCAAGTCTGCGACGAACCACCAAATCAAGAAAAAACCAAATATAGCGCTAAGTAGCATTGAGTCGCGCATTGCTTTACCCTTACTTAAGCCAACAAATACACCATCAAATAAGAAACACCAATGCGCAACAAGGGGCAAAAGGATCATTAGGCCGAGATAGTTTGACGCTGCTTTTTGCAAAGCACTTTGGTCGGTCAATAACTGAATAATCTGTGCCCCAAACTGCCAAAATACGAACGCATAAACTAACGCAAACAAGCTAGACCACAGCAAGCCGACTTTCACATGATACGCCAAAGCCATTACATTTTTTTTGCCTTTCTCCTCTCCAACTAAAGCTTCAACTGCATTGGCAACACCGTCTAGCCCGAGAGCGATCAACGCAAAAAATTGCATTAATATTGCATTAGTTGCTGCAACTTCTGCTCCCATACCCGCGCCTTTGAATATAATAAAAGCAAGGGTAAGTTGCAGTGCCACGTTACGTAATAAGATGTCAGAATTAAGTGTCAATAAGGGCTTCAGTGACAACCATTTTAACCACGTTGTTTTGAATAAGGTTATGTTAATTAGGCTTTTAGTTACCAAGAGTGAAAACCCCAAAAGTGCAAATTCGGCCACAACAGTAGCAGCCGCAACGCCCTTAACACCCCATTCAAATACAAAGACAAACAAAAGACTAAAAATAATATTTATGACATTAACCGCTACCTGAAGCATTAACACTGTTTTAGTTTTTTGCTGACCTATTAACCAACCGACTAAGGCCATGTTCGCGAGAGCGGCGGGCGCACCCCATATTCTTACGTTAAAATAAGCCTGCGTGCTTTCGGCTAGAAGAGTTGAGGTTTGCGCGAAATACAAACCAGCATTTAAGATGGGCGATTGTAGTAATATAAAAAACAGGCCCAACACCATCCCGAAAGAGACCCCCTGAACCAGTACTTTTGTTCGACGCTCCTGTTCTTGAACTGCAATATTACTGCGACCAGCCTGAGCACTTAAGCCTGTGGTCGACATCTTAAGAAAACCGCAAATCCAATATAGTTGGGTCAAAATTAGGGTACCAATAGAGGCTCCAGCCAAATAGTGCGTAGCATCCATATGGCCTAAAATAGCAGTGTCCACTAATCCTAATAAGGGCGTAGTAATATTTGCTAGGATTAAAGGGATAGCTAAAAAAAAGAGATGCCAAACATGCGGTTTACCCCCGCTAGATTGTGTTTGTTGCAGCATGCTTTTAATTACCTTTTACGATATGCTTGAGTATTGATAGCATAGAAGATTAACGCCATTACGCGGAGCGAGCAATGATTAACGCCTTTTTGACCAAATACAAAACGTCGCAATTAGCGGCATTATCCGTGCTCATTCTGGGCCTTCCGCTTGCAACTAATGCCAATCAAGTAAATACGTCGGAGCAGATAGTTCAAGAGTCGAATAAATCGGCTGATTTAGCCGCAATAGCAAAACAAAATATTGTCAGTACAACGGATGTGATTTTGAAAACGCCTGGCAGTCAACATAGCTTTATTATTCTGCAGTATCATCACGTCAGCGTCGATACCCCGAGAAGTACTTCAGTTTCGCCAGAAGAGCTAGAAAAACATATGGCGTATTTGGCTGAATATCATACGGTTATTTCGTTGGAAACAGCGTTAAATGGACTCAAAAATAAAACCTCATTCCCTGAACGTGCAGTTGTTATCACCTTTGATGATGGCTATAAAAATATATTGGAGAACGGACATCCCATCCTGAAGAAGTATGGGTTTGAATATACGATTTTTGTCAATCCTGCTCAAATCGATTTATTGAGTTCTCAGTTGTCGTGGGAGGATGTGAAAAAAATGAGCAAAGAGGGTGTTACCTTCGCAAACCATACACTCGACCATTTACATTTGCTAGACCGATACCCTAATGAAAATAATGCTAATTGGCTAGCTCGTATTAAGCAAAATATCAACCTAGCTGAGGAGTTATTAAGCGAGCAAGTTGGCTATTCAAAAAAATGGCTGGCTTACCCATTTGGCGAATTTGACGTTAACGTTAAGGCTATGTTGAAGGACATGGGCTACGCCGGTTTCGGCCAACATTCTGGTGGAGTAGGTCAATTCAGCGATATGCAATCGCTGCCTCGTTATCCAGCGGCGGGGCGCTACGCCAAACTTGATACATTGCTAACTAAAATCAATAGTTTAGCTATGCCTGTAACAACCGTAACGCCACCTCGTTATGTGATGGGAATAGAAGAGGTAATCGGTGAAGTGAAAATTGATGTTTTGCTTGATGATATTAAATTTAATCGCATTGGCTGTTACTTCTCCGGGGATTCATTAAATATAACCAAAACTGAAAAAGGGTTTAGCTTTAATATACAAAGTCCATTTTATCCGGGCCGAACGAGAGTAAATTGTACTGCCCCCAGCATCAAAGAAGGCAATAGATTTTATTGGTATTCAATTCCATTTTTCACCCCGAAAGCAGATGGAACTTATCTTGATTAAACAATGAGCAATGCAGCTAACAGTGAGGCTCAAAATACTCGGAGCAAGGCATTGTTGGGTGACCGATTTTTAGAAAACTAAAATGGATTGACTGTGTAACCTTCTTGTTGCAAAAGAGCATGAGCAGTCATCGCGGAAAGTTCTACTTCAGTGCCTTTGACAAGCTGGCTAATATCAACTTCATTAGCGGCAGCACTTTGACCACACAAAATTACGCGCACATTATTTTGCATTAGCGCTTGCAGTAATGGCTTGTTTGGATTATCTAGTGAGTATTTCTTTTGATAGCTTTCGTTATCAAATAAATCGAAGATGGCTTTGCCATGAACCACAAGTGCAAGTTGAATATTCTCTTTTTTGACACCGCCAGCAACATGCATATTGATGAAGCGCGCTAAGCTATCGAATTTTCTATTTATTTGACCGCTTTCGCTAGAATTTGCCACATCAAAGGCAACCTTAAATTTAGCATCTTTTTGTACAGTGTGAGTTGATATGGCCGCACTCTTACCAAATCCGATGATTACAGATCCGTCTTTAAAAGAGGAGACTTGCGCACTTGATGTTGCTGACAACATCAATATAAATATAGCGAATAGCGTCGTTTTTAGGTGTGGAATTTTTTGCATAATGTAATCCTTAAATAGGGTTTGAGGTGGTTTCTGAAGTGCTCACTGGTTATTTAATTTAGCACTTTAACTACCGAAAATGTTAAACGTCGTTTTATATATTTTGCATATCTTAATATATTTACATCTTATTCATTCTTAATTTTTAGATTTTTCTTATGCCAATTAATGCAAAGTGGTTCCGGTAGATTAACACCACTAGATTTGAGCGTTTCTAATGCCTCAACGCTGCCTTGATATAACTGACTGAACTGTTAAACATTATTGCGATAATACTGCATGAAAATAGATAGCGCTTTTTCGAATATATCCGCTGCCGGTTCAGCATCCATTTGTTGTGTTAGCACTCCTTTTACTAGAACAAGCAGACCATTACCTAGGTAATCACGGGTTTTGAGCTCACCCACTAATGGTAGGTCTAAATCTTCCAACATACGATCTGCACACCATGCAAGATCGGGGGCTGAATCGACCAGAGTCCCATCCAAGTCAAATATGACTGGTTCTATGTTTTTGGGTTGCATGTGGTGTGCCTAAATACGCAATAACATTCTAGAGAATGTTTGTTGCGTTGGTGCAAATGTAGTTTGCTTTATTTCAGCGAAACCCGCTTTCATATAACACTGCACAGCTTTGTTATTGACTGTATCAACATCTAAAATAATTTCGCGCTTATTGCTTTCCTTGGCCTCATTTAAGACATGTGTAATTAGAGCGCTAGCGACTCCTTTGCGCCTGCTACTGGGTGCAATCGACATATGCCCAAGACAAACTTGATGAGGTGCTGGCGCAGGAAAGCATAAATCAAGTGCTTCTTTGTAGGCAAGAAGGTGAATAATTTGCTTCGTTCCCAAAAAATCGGTTAAAGAAGAAATAGTCCCTTGCTGAAATACCGTTGGCATGGCAGAAAACCAAGACGTGCATATCCCCAGTAGTGGTTTATCATTTTGAGAGGCTACCCAATGATAGTTGCCACTAAACTGACCATGGGCTTGATTGCACGCTTGTTGCAAATAGGCTTTAGACTGAATGTCACCACCGAAGAGGAAACTAAGCAATATGGGTTCAGATGCAAATATCAGCTCGGCTATAGCAGCAGATTGCGACGAGTCACCACGCTGGATATCCAATTAAAACCCTCTCTAACCCTGCTTGAGAAGTATTGGAACATCCTCCTTTAATTCTTCCATGTCGCTAATGGAAAGTTGACCCAGCTGCTGTTTTGGCTTGAATCGACCAACAACATTGCCATCCGGGTTGATCACCACAATTGAAGCGCTATGGTCGACTAGATAATTGGGATCACTCATATCATCGCTCATGGCGTACATCATTCCCATGCTGCGAACAAGCGGAAATAATTGATCGTGAGGCCCCGTACTAGCAATAAAATCTTTATTGAAGTAATTAATATATTCGTTTAAGCGCGCCGTAGTGTCTCTTCTAGGATCGACAGACAAGAACCAAATTTGTAGTGGTGTTGAGCTAGCCTGTTGCGCTAGTTGCGGATAGATTTTATTGATTTCAGCCAGTGTCACAGGGCAAATGTCAGGACAGAAGGTATAACCCACAAATGCCAACGTCCACTTTCCTTTGAGGTCCGCTTTTGTCATTACTTGGTTGTGATGATTGGTGAGACTAAAGTCGTGTAAGGCTCGTGCTTGAGGATACCAGCTCATGTGTTTAGTTTGTTCACTGAGTGGTTTTTTCAAACTGCCGGGTGGCGCAATGGTGATCGCAAGATAAATCCCAAGTATGAGAGAAACAACGGCAACAACGCCTATCCACTTATTTTGATTCATATTGACAAAAGCTCATTCAGTAAATAAAAAAAAGGACTACTTACATAGACCTTCCGTTAGCCGATTAGTTTACAAAGGAATGTAGTGGTCGGCTAGTAATACCACAAATAAAATCATGAGATGTAAAATTGAATACTTGAACGTGTCCATTGCCGTTGTCTCAGTTGGATTGTACTTTAGCTTTATAGCGTAATACATAAAACCAGCATTCAAAATAGTAGAGCCCAGAAGGTAAATTAATCCACTCATATCGACTAAGTAAGGTAAAAAACAGACTAAGCACAATAGAACTGTGTATAACAATACACAGGTTTTAGTGAAATCAATACCATGAGTAACAGGCAACATTGGGATTTCAGCTTTGGCATAGTCTTTTTCACGATGAATCGCTAAGGCCCAAAAGTGTGGAGGTGTCCAGGTAAATACAATTAAGACCAATAGAAGAGCGTGGGCATGGATATCGCCAGTTACCGCGGTCCAACCTAATAGCGGAGGCGCTGCGCCAGCTAAGCCGCCAATTACAATGTTTTGTGGAGTCGCGCGTTTAAGGTAGGAAGTATAAATAAACGCATAACCAACTAGGCTCGCTAATGTTAACCATGCGGTTAACATATTCACGAAAAGTGCCAACAACACAAAGCCAATTGTACCAATAACAAAGGCAAAAACAAGCGCTCGTTTTGGTGAAACTTTACCTGTTGCAACTGGACGGTTAAAGGTTCGAGCCATTAAGCTGTCAATTTTATGATCAACAACATGATTGATGACGGCAGCTGAAGATGAGAGTAAACCGATACCCAGCATACCAAAAAACAATATTTGAGGGTCAATCCAGGTTTCTGTAGCAAGGCACATACCTACCAACGCGGTAAGCAACAGCAACATCACAACGCGAGGTTTGGTCATTTCGTAATAGTCACGCCATGTGGCTTGACCGCGAATAGATTTGGAAGCAATAGCTTGTTGGCTCATGCGCTTCTCCTTAAAAGATTGAATACAGTAAACTCAGTCATGTTAGTACTTCCGATACATTGTGTACGTGAGGAGGACCATAACGAGTAATAAACAAGCGGCAACCGCATTGTGCAAAACAGCAACTGTTAAAGGCAGGCTATAAACAACGTTGCTTACGCCTAACAATACCTGAGCGCCTAACACCAGCGTCATCATTGTTGCTAGTCGTTTAACTAAACCTGAAGAAGAACGCTTGTACAGAGTAATAGCTAACCAACATAAGTAAATAAAAGTAATAATCGCACCTATTCGATGCATAACATGCATCGTGGCGCGCTCTGCGTAGTCGTGTACCCCAAATTCATAGTTATGAGCTACCGGCAGGCTAAAGGCGCCAACGATATCTAAATTGCCAAACCAGTCACCTTCGCAAATAGGTAGTTCAGTGCAAGCAAGCGAAGCATAATTTGCACTCGTCCAGGCGCCTAACGCAATTTGCCAGACTAATATTGCAATGCCCAGCGCACCAAACTTCGCATAACGTCTAACGTGTGCATCCCCACCAGGAATTCGGTAGGGCGTTAGTCGCAAATAAAGTAGGAACAAACACGACAGTACAGCAAACCCGCCGAGTAAATGCCCCATAACAATGACCGGTAATAAATTGAGGGTAACAGTCCACATGCCTAAGGCACCTTGGAAGCACACCAAAACTAATAGTAAAAACGGGAGTTTCACAGGACCATGTGAACCACGCATTTTTTTCAATATCGATGTAAAAAAGATAATAACTATAAAAAAGCCTAAGCTAGCAGCGAAATAGCGATGGATCATTTCGCTCCATGCTTTCTCTGCTTCAACCGGTCGTTCAGGGAACGCTTGATTAGCCCGTTTTACTAATTCTTCAGATTCAGGAACCACCAAAGTGCCATAACAACCAGGCCAGTCTGGGCAACCTAATCCTGCATCCGTTAGTCGTGTATAAGCACCAAGGACAATGACTAGTAGTGCTAAAAAAATACTTGCGAGCACTAACTTCTTCATTATGCGTATATCCTGTTCTAACCGATTCGAGACAATTTTAATAACTTGCGGAGGTCCGCTAAAATGTCGCGACTATCCATAATTGCTTGATCACGTTCGAGCGTGGTATTAAATTTGAGTACCACATTACCTAAAGTATCGACTAAGAAAATACCATTATTACCGGCTTGTTTAAACAAATTATTAACATTATTTATATCCGTTTTTAACAATTTGCCGTAATTATTTGTTTCTAAATTTGTTACCGCCTTCAAGTCACTATTTTCAGTCACAATGAAGACAGCATCGACTCTGTCCATTTCGCGACCTACAGCGGTGCGAACTTGGCTAATACTGAAGATCGCATTTTCGCAAGCCTCGTCACAAGTAGTAGGAACTACATAGGCTAAACGCCAATGCGGCTCTTCACCTTCGATGATAAACAAGTCACCGGCTTCAATAATCGGGTCTAGTAATTGTCCTTTATTGGTAGAACCTTTATCGAACCAATCGTTTTCCAATGCGAGTTTTGCAAATATGACTGGAAGAATAAAAACAAGGATAAGCGCTACAGCCGTGATTTTTTTGGATTTTTGTTGCATGTTAAGTCTCTTTATTATTTTTAGTTTTAAATAGCTTCATCAAGCTGAGGAGATAAATGCTTAGTGCTGCGATCCCTAAGCCAAACCATTGCACAGCATAACCTAAGTGTTTTTCAGGACTCATTACAACCGGCTGCCAATTGCGCACAAACTCTGAATTTGGTTCAGGTGCTAAATTGACCACAAAGGGAAAAAATTCTCGTGCCTGCAACAAGCCCGTCGCACTTAAATGCTGTTGTATTTGGGTCACGTCTATTTGTTGCAGTAATACTGGAAATTGACCAAAAAGAATATTGGTTTCAGATACCATTCTATTGATTGATGGATAACTCACTACACCAGTAAACTGTCGGGATTGATCCTCAAATAACGCCCTGACTTCAGCTGTTAATTGAGGTAATTGACCGCGTATACCACTGCCCCTTAGCCAGCCAAAATTGGTCAGTATAATATCACCAGCCGTTGTCATTACGGGCACCACAAGTTGATAGCCGATCTTACCTGCCACTATCTTATTGTCGATATAGAACAGACTATCCATTTGCGCAGTCCCGCTAAAACTCAACGGAAAGTCTTGAATATCGACATCACTGGTGTTGCTAGTTGTCTGTTGCCGCAATAGCTCGGTAAGCTTGTAAGGTCGATTTGATTGGCGCTCACTAATTTGCGCCAGCCGGGTATCTTTTTGTGCCTTTCGCTCTAATTGCCAAATACCTAAACCAAACATGATGACAACACACAATAAAGTGATTATGGTAGGTAGTATTGGAAGTTTTCGAATCCACATATTCTTATAATGACCTTTCAAACTCTTTAACAGAGTGAACTAATACTTAGGGAACGTGCAAATGTTATACGTAAAATTGACAATTGGCGGGCTGCTCATTTTCATGGTGTTTAGTCTCTTTCAAGCAATGATGAGTATGCTGAAAAATGATCAAAACCAAAACATGAGTAAATATATTGGTAGACGCGTGCTTGCCTCAGCACTCATTATTGGACTTATCCTGATTGCAGTGGCAACCGGTATCATCCAACCCAACCCAAAACCATATTAACTTACGCTAATAAAAAAAGTGATTAAACTTTCTCTATTCGCAACTATAAAGGCCATCTCGTTAGAAATGGCCTTTTTTGTTTCTATAAAATATAGACGAAGAAGAATAACATGACCCAAACCACATCAACAAAGTGCCAGTACCAACTGCCGGCTTGAAACGCAAAGTGTTCTTTGGGTGTAAAGTGCCCCTTCCAACATCTAAAGAACAACACAATGAGTATTATCGTTCCTAAAGTAACGTGCATCCCATGGAAACCAGTTAGCAGGAAGAATGTGTTGCCGTACACACCAGAATCAAGCTTCAAGCCCAAATCAACATAAGCGTGAATATATTCTTGAGCTTGTAAATAAACAAATATAGAGCCCAATACTATCGTTGCGCCTAGTAGCAGCATAAGTTGTTTTCTTTTTACCTGCTCTAAACCCACATGCGCATAGTGTAGTGTTACTGAAGATGCTAAAAGTAAGGCCGTGTTAATAAGTGGGAGTCCAGTCCAAGGCATTGCTTGAGTGGAAGGCAGGCCTGTAGTTATCGCATCCGCTGGTGTCGTGAGCAAAGGCCAGGTGGCTTGAAAGCCATTCCATAAGACTTCATTTGTACTCGCATTGTTAGAAGCACCGCCTAACCAAGGAATACTAATTGTTCGAGCATAAAATAGAGTACCGAAGAACGCTGCAAAGAACATGACTTCAGAGAATATGAACCATGCCATACCTTGTCTATATGAACGACCCAATTGGGCACTATAAAGACCACTCATTGATTCATCAATTTGGTTTTTAAACCAACCAATGAGCATAATTATTAATAAAGCAAAACCTGCAATGAGTATATAGAAGCCATAACCGCTTTTGTCTCTGGTAGTTTCAATAACAAAATTGCCAGCCCCAACTGCGATTAAAAACAAAGATACCGCACCAATTATTGGCCAGATACTTTGTTCGGGTACATAATATTTTTCGTATTGTTCTTGAGCCATTTTATTCTCCATTAGCTATTGTTCATGGCAACGACAGCAGCGGGTTTTACCGTTGCGGATATGTCATATAGCGTATACTGCAAGGTTAAAACTGTAATATCTTTTGGAAGTTGCGGGTCAACATAAAACTTCATGGGCATTAATGCTTCTTCACCCGCTTTTAGCGGTTGATGTTTAAAGCAAAAACACTCGGTTTTATTGACATACAGAGCTGCCGTTCCAGGTGATATTGAGGGTATAGCTTGTGCGATAATGTCAAGATTAGTTGGGTTTCGAACATAAAATTCTACTGCCCCCATTTGTCCTGGGTGTAGTCTAATATCTGCAGTCCGTGCCTCAAATTCCCACGCCATGCCAGAATGCGTGCGCGTAATAAATTCGACTTTAACCGTCCTAGACTCATCTATGACGACCGATTCATAGACCGCTGCTTCGTTTGATGGTTTTCCATTTATGCCCGTAAGGTCACAAAAAACATCATATAAAGGAACTAAAGCAAAACTGAAACCCAACATACCGATGACCACAAACACGAGTTTCTTTGCTGTTTTGACGTTTTGAGCCGCCATCTGTGCTCGCGTTTTATGCTCCTGAACACCCAATGTTTGCTCGTGTTCGAGCGAAGCACTGGGTTCTTCAACTGTATGTTTAGATTCAGAATTTTCAGACATACCGACACTATCCTTGGTTATTTTATAACTGGTGGTGTTACAAAAGTATGGTAAGGCGCAGGTGAAGGTATTTCCCACTCTAAGCCTTCAGCCCCTTCCCAAACTTGGTCAGACACTGGTTCACCTATTTTTCTACACGCTTTTATAATCAGCACAAGGAAGATTAATTGAGACAAACCAAAGGCGAATCCACCGATGCTGACCCATTTATTTATATCCGCAAACTGCAATGCATAATCAGGGATACGACGAGGCATACCGGCTAATCCAACAAAATGCATAGGGAAGAACAAAACATTAACCGATATAAGTGAACACCAGAAATGCCATTTCCCTAATGTGGTATCGAACATTTTACCAGTCCATTTTGGTAACCAATAGTAAACAGCCGCCATGATGGAGAACACAGCCCCGGTTACTAGTACATAATGGAAGTGAGCAACCACAAAATACGTATCGTGGTACTGGAAATCGGCTGGCGTAATCGCAAGCATCAGTCCGGACAAACCACCAATTGTAAACAAAACAATAAAAGCAATTGCAAACATCATGGGTACTTCAAACGATAACGAGCCACGCCACATTGTTGCTACCCAATTAAACACTTTCACACCCGTTGGGACTGAAATCAGCATGGTGGCAAACATAAAGAACATCTCTGCGGCAACCGGCATACCCGTGGTAAACATGTGATGCGCCCAAACAATGAATGACAGCAGCGCGATAGACGCGGTTGCATAAACCATTGAGGCGTAGCCAAATAGCTTCTTGCGCGAGAATGTAGGAACAATCGCAGAGATGATTCCGAAAGCCGGCAAAATCATTATATAAACTTCAGGGTGACCGAAGAACCAGAAAATATGTTGGAACATCACGGGGTCACCACCACCAGCGGCATCAAAGAAGCTGGTACCAAAGAATTTATCGGTCAGCACCATTGTTACAGCACCTGCGAGAACTGGCATAACGGCAATCAGTAAGAATGCCGTAATTAACCAAGTCCAGACAAACAAGGGCATCTTCATGTAAGTCATGCCTGGCGCACGCATGTTGAGTATGGTTACGACCACGTTGATAGCGCCCATAATCGATGAAATACCCATAATGTGAACGGAAAACACAAATAAAGCCGTGCTATCGCCACTGTATGTGGTTGATAAAGGGGCATAGAAAGTCCAACCAAATGCAGGACCACCGCCATCCATAAATAATGAAGAAAGTAGAATTAAGAAAGCAAATGGAAGAATCCAAAAGCTCCAGTTGTTCATACGTGGCAATGCCATATCTGGCGCGCCAATCATCATAGGAACAAGCCAATTAGCTAAACCTGTAAAGGCCGGCATAACGGCACCAAAAACCATAATTAATCCATGCACTGTGGTCATTTGGTTGAAAAAATGAGGGTCAACTATTTGTAGGCCCGGTTGAAATAATTCTGCGCGAATGACCATTGCCATTGCACCGCCAATCAAAAACATGATGAAAGCAAACCAAAGATAAAGCGTACCAATATCCTTATGGTTTGTGGTGAATAGCCATCTCAAGATGCCTTTTGGAATCTGATGTGCATGATGGGCGTCGTGGCCATCGTGCGAATCATGTGCGTCGTTTACGGTTTCTGTACTCATTTTGATGACCTCCTATTTACCGTTAATCACTAAGTTAACATCTTTGGCTTGTATCATGTCGCCTGTATTGTTACCCCAAGCGTTTCGCTCGTAAGTGACGACTGCAGCTATCTCAGACATGGATAACTGCTTGCCAAACGCTGGCATAGTATTTTTACCGTTAATGATATTATTAATATGAACCGGAATATTTTGTTTTTCTATTGCAATTTTACTGCCTTTTAAAGCAGGGAACATTGGTGGCAGACCCTCGCCATTTGCTTGGTGGCAAGCAACGCAAGCAGTGTCATAGACTTTTTTACCTTGCGTCATTAACTCTTCCATACTCATGTTCATCGCAAGTAAACGTTGTTCTTCTTCGTTGGCTCTTATCGCTGCAGTTTCTTGTTCTTGCAACCATGCGCTGTATTCAGCAGGCCCTTTTGCAATCACAACGATCGGCATAAAGCCATGGTCTTTACCGCAGAGTTCAGCACATTGACCACGATAGATACCGGGTTCATTTACATTAGTCCACGCTTCATTAATGAAACCCGGATTAGCATCTTTTTTAATCGCAAAATCAGGAACCCACCATGAATGAATAACGTCATCAGAGGTAATCAAGAACCTAACTTTTTTGCCTGTTGGAATGACTAAAGGACGATCTACTTCTAGCAGGTAGTTTTCGCCTTTGGTAAATTTGTTATGAATTTGCTCTTGCTGAGTTGCAAGTAAAGAAAAGAATTCAACAGCTGGATTCTCTTGATATTTATAGTGCCATTTCCACTGCGACCCAGTCACCAATATCGTAACATCAGCCTCACTAGTATCCTCCATTGCAATCAATGTTGTTGCTGCTGGCCATGCCATAGCAATAAGGATTATAAAGGGGATAACGGTCCACAATACTTCTACCTTGACGTTTTCATGAAAATTAGCTGGTTTCGCGCCGGTAGATTTACGATGCATTACCATCGAATAAAACATGACGCCAAAAACCAACACACCGATAACTACGCAAATCCAAAACATCAACATATGCAAGTCATAAACTTGCAAGCTTATGTCACTTGCCCCCGGACGTAAATTGAGATTGGAACGCTCGGCGGCGGTTGTCGCTATTGCTGAATTGCTGAACGCTAACATAGCGCCAATAAGCAATGTAGATATTCGATTCACTTTTATACTCCTTTCCAATCTTCGCAGTCAGATTGTTAATATTTAACACTTATTGTGAACTTTTTGTGTAATTTGTTATTTGCATGTAAATAATTTACCAATGATTAAACAAAGAGCCCGCATAGTCTAGAGTTTTCTTATAATTAGATTGAATATATCGATAGCGTTTAAATTTTAACCTCTACATTTCCGATTTGGTCTGATTTAGACGATTTACTTGCTTGATCACAACATTTGGCCTGCACACAAGCTAAGAAATCATTAATGGATATGTAATTAAAGCGAATTTTATTAATAGATTTGCGAATAGAGTAAGACAAAAAAAGCCGCTATACATAATGTACAACGGCTGTTTTATTTTCGTAGCTTATTTTCTTAGCGACCACGCTGATTTAACCTAGTGCTACATCCAATTTGAATTTCGGATAACACCAACAGCAATGCCTTCAATGTTGAAAGGCTGAGAGGCTAGGTCGACTTTGATAGGAGCAAAGTCTTCATTTTCTGCATGCAGTAGAACTTGGCTACCACGTTTTTCAAAGCGTTTTACCGTAACGTCTTCATCAACCCGCGCTACCACCACTTGACCATTGTGCACGTCGGTTGTGCGATGCACCGCGAGAATGTCGCCATCCATGATACCAATATCCTTCATGCTCATACCCTCGACCCTTAACAAAAAATCGGCGTTTGGCTTAAATAGATTAGGGTCAATTTTGTAGTGACATTCGACATGTTCGGTTGCCAAAATGGGTTCACCTGCAGCAACGCGGCCAATTAATGGCAAACCTTCCTCAGATTCATCGTCTAAGGCACAGTTCAACCTTATACCTCGCGATGTACCTGGGATAATATCAATCACTCCTTTTTTAGCGAGTGCTTTTAAATGCTCTTCTGCGGCATTCGCAGATTTAAAACCTAAGTGACGCGCTATTTCAGCACGAGTGGGCGGCATGCCCGAATCGATCATCGTGCTCTTGATAAGGTCGAGTACTTCTTGTTGCCTGGGAGTTAGTGGACGCATAAACAGCCTGTTTTTCTATACAGTTAAGTTTAAGTATATACAGGAAAAGGCAAATGGCAACGATCAAATCATTATTTGTGTAAATAAGAATTCTCGAAGCAACAAATGCTCAGGATCGCTATTTGTATATAAACGAACTAAAGCAATGTTAAACTGTCATGTTATTATTAGGGCGTATTGATTTTTATCTGGAACACTTCATGACTGGCGCACGCGCATTTTTTCTTAAAATATTCACTTTACCAATTCGTTGGCTCATTTCGGTTAACAGCGTTCCCGCTAATATAGAAGTTGAGCTGGGCATAGATAAAAAGAAACCCCTCTTATATCTGATTCAAACGGAATCGATTACTGATCTAGTTGCTTTGCAAAAGTCAGCTGCGGGTTTGGGCCTTCCTGATCCTATTTCATCAATCGAATTTTTGGGGGATGAGCATAAACGCTGCTACTTTTTAACTCGCCCTCAAAGCTTACTGTCGCGAAAAGTGAAGAAGACCACAATTGAGGACGTGTTCACTAACATGTTCCATTTACATCGTGAAAATCCGGATCTTGATTTACAAGTTGTCCCTGTATTTATCTCTTGGGGTAGGTCAGCGAGTAAAAAGTCCTCCGGGTTTGCACAACTGTTAGCAGACAGAGCCTCTCCTAGTTGGTTAAGAAAACTCTTTATTGTTATATTTTTGGGACGTGACAATGTGGTCAGTTACAGTAAAGCTGTATCCACAAGACAAATGGGACAACTGCATGGTTCAAACCAGAAAATATCCCAAAAATTAGTACGAGTAGCAAGGACTCACTTTCAACGAAAGCGCCAAGTATTGGTTGGCCCAACACTTTTGGAACGTTCAACCTTATATAACTCTTTATTAGGCTCCGATTCAGTTAAACAAGCCATGTTAGACACCATGCGCCAAAAAAATATTAGCGCCCAAGAAGCTAAAAAACTAGCCATCGGGTATATCGATGAAATCGCAGCTGACTATCGGGTTGGGTTAATTCGCATTAGCGAACGCATATTGGGACGCATTTGGAATAAAATTTATAACGGTATACATGTTGGTCACGCTTATCGCGTACGTGAACTTGCTCAAAACGGCCACGAAATTATTTATGTGCCTTGTCATCGCTCACATATGGATTATCTTTTATTAACTTATGTAATTCATCACGAAGGCTTAGTAACACCGCATATTGCAGCAGGCATAAATCTCAACTTTTGGCCGGTCGGCAAGATATTCAGACGTTGTGGTGCCTTTTTTCTACGCCGCAGTTTTGCCGGCAACAAGCTGTATACTGCAGCTTTTAGGGAATACTTAGAGCTCTTATTCAACAAAGGATATTCAGTTAAGTATTACCCAGAGGGTGGGCGTTCAAGAACGGGTCGTTTGCTGCCGCCGAAGACAGGTATGTTAGCAATGACCTTGCAAGCCGCGCTCAAAGGCATCAACCGCCCGGTCTCAATTGTGCCGGTTTACTTAGGTTACGAACATGTGATGGAGGTAAAAAGCTACCAAAAAGAACTCAAAGGGAAGAGCAAAAAAAAGGAATCGCCCACTCAGGTATTTTCGGCTATTCGCAAACTCAAAAACTATGGGCATGGTTTCGTGAACTTTGGTGAACCATTGCAAATCAATCAATTTTTGGACAAGAACGTAGAAAATTGGCGTGCAACAACACCAGATGACCGTGATAAGAAGCCAGCTTGGCTAACACCTGCGGTGAATAAACTCGCAGACATCATCATGACCCGAATTAACCGAGCAGCAGCGCTCAACGGTACTGCGTTAGTTGCGCTTTGCTTACTCTCGTCTAAAACTCACACCATGAGTGAATCAGAACTAATCAGAGCAATCAAAGATTATTTGGCACTATTATCCAAAGTCCCTTTTAGTATTGATTTTACGCTTCCAGAAGAAGACGCAGAAGAGCTGGTACAAACCACGTTGGCGCTCAATCGATTCGAGCAATCGACAGACCAGTACGGAAAATTAGTTGCTGCCAAAGAAGATACCGCGGCATTGTTAACTTACTATCGCAATAACATTTTGCACGTCTTCGCCTTACCTAGTTTGATCATGGCTGTGATTTTTACTTACAAGAAGACTAAAAAATCAGCAGTCCTTGATATGGTTAGCAAACTCTATCCTCTGTTGAAACGTGAATTCTTCATGCATTATTCACTCGAGCAAGCGCTTGAACAAGCCGATGCGCTTATTGTACAAATGAAAGAGCAGGGATTGTTGATGCAAGACGGTGACTTTTTATCAGCGCCCTCGTCGAGTGACGACGGTTTTCACTCTGCTTGGTTGTTGAGTCGGGCAATGCAAGAAACTTGGCAACGCTATGCTGTCGTATTAAGAGTATTGGAAAAAGAAAAAACCATCGCCCGCTCACAACTAGAGAAGCAAAGCTGTGTTATTGCCGAGCGCCTTTCCACACTTTACGGCATGAGCTCACCTGAGTTTTATGATAAAAACGTACTTGGCTCTTTTGTGAATGCGTTGCGTGAAAATAAATTACTAAACACCCTAGACAGTGGAACCTTAGCATTTTCAGAGGACAGCTTGGCGTTAAAAAAAGCCATCATGGAATTAGTTTGGCCTGAAATAGCTCAACATTTAGAGAAGATCTAACGAAAAGGGCAGATTAATTCTGCCCTGATAAAAACAGTCTATACGCGGGATTATCTTTGTGTTCATGCATAGCAAAACCAAGTTCGCTCACATGTGTATCAAATAACGCCCGCTTATCGTCATCAATATCAAAACCTGCTAGGACTAAACCTTCAGCCGCACCATGATTACGATAATGAAATAGCGTGATGTTCCATTGCTCACCTAATTTAGTTAAGAAGTGCATTAACGCCCCCGGATATTCAGGGAAAGAAAAAGAGAATATATGTTCGTTGATGTGCTCTTGAGGCTTGCCACCAACCATATGTCTAACGTGCAGCTTAGCCAACTCGTTATCCGACATATCAAAGCATTCGTAACCATTTTTATTCAATCGTTTTAACAGCGCCTGCAACTCTGTCATACCGCGCTTGAGCTTCACCCCAACAAAAATATGCGCGTTGTCACTTTTTGCATAGCGATAATTAAACTCGGTTATTGTAATGCCGCCCAACATGGCGCAAAAAGCCTTGAATGAACCTTTTGCCTCAGGTATTTTCACGGCGAAAACAGCTTCTTTTTGTTCGCCTAATTCACAGCGTTCCGATACATACCTTAGTGTATGAAAGTTAATATTCGCACCGCATAAAATACCACCAATCACCGCTCCTTGAAGCTTGTATTGCTTGGTGTATTTACGAATTCCAGCGACCGATAAAGCCCCAGCCGGTTCAGCAATAACTCGCGTATCGTCAAAAATATCTTTAATTGCGGTACAAATTTCATCGTTGGTAACGGTAATTACATCATCCAAGTATGCTTGGCATAATCGGAAGGTTTCGCTACCAATAGTTTTTACAGCAACGCCATCTGCGAAAATACCGACGGTAGGCAAAGTCACCGGCGCACCTTTTTCCATTGCCGCGATTAAGCATGCAGATTCAACTGACTCCACGCCAATAATTTTGATGTCAGGACGTATTTGCTTAATATAAATAGCAATTCCAGCGGCCAAACCACCCCCACCTACCGCCACAAACAAGTATTCCAAGTTAGGGTTTTGCTCTAGCATCTCCTTCGCTATCGTGCCCTGTCCTGCAATGACATCAGGATGATCAAAAGGCGGTATCATCGAAAAACCGTTTTCAACACACAGTTTTTTGGCTAAATCACTGGCCTGATCAAAACTCGTTCCGGACTGTATAACCGTGACATTGTTACCACCAAAACGTTTTACCGCCTCAACTTTAATATCAGGGGTGGTTTCGGGCATAATAATGGTCGCTTTAATATTTAGCTTTTTGGCTGCATAAGCAACGCCTTGTGCATGATTACCAGCTGAAGCCGCAACAATCCCTGCCGCTTTTTGTTCATCACTGAGCTGGCGGATACAATTATACGCCCCGCGAATTTTAAACGACTTAACTGGCTGCTGATCCTCACGTTTCAAATAAACTTTATTTTTAAGCTCCATGGATAAACTAGCTAAGTAATTCAGATCTGTATTGATCGCTGCTTCATACACCGGCGCACACAAAATTTTAGTTAGGTATTGATAAGGAGACATTTTAGCCGAGACTGTTTGACTCGTGGAAACTGCGTTATTTATATTTACGTTACTTGACGACATTAGTAATCCAATTTTGATAGGTCACGCACATCGCCTTTATTGGCAATGCTAGCTTGTCACTTTTTATCAAAGCCAAACTCGACCTGTATGCGTTGAAACTTGCATTTTGTTTGCTAACCTATTCCATCTATTACTTTTACAAGCGCATTTGTGGACCTAAAGCTAGATAACAGTTAAAAAAGTAAGGGGCTTTAAAAACGAAAAAACCCTCTTCAATTGAGGGTTTTGTGGATTCAGAGAATACACTGCTCCCTCGCTCAACTATCGCCATTGTACATTTTCAATGTATGTCGAAGTTGCGAAGATGCTTGAAAAATCTTGATTCATATAGTCGTCACGTCAACAATGTGCCTCAATTCATAGTGCTTCGCAAGCACTTCTTGAAAATACTCTCTTAAAGGACAGCTGTTTTTAGTACGTCCATCAAATAGGCTATGGCGATTAAAATCAATAGGATTTAACGCATGTCTTTATCTATCGTTTACACCCGCGCTAATTTAGGTGTTGAGGCGCCTCTAGTTACAATTGAGGTGCATTTGTCAAATGGACTGCCAGCATTTAACTTAGTGGGTTTACCAGAAACCACGGTGAAAGAGTCGAGAGACCGCGTACGCAGCGCTATCATTAACTCTGATTTTGAATTTCCGTCAAAGAGAATCACCGTGAATATGGCTCCAGCTGACCTACCAAAAGGAGGAAGTCGCTTCGACTTAGCCATTGCTATTGGTATTATCGCTGCCAGTGAACAACTCAAAAGAGTCGACCTAACGCAGTATGAATTTGTTGGTGAATTAGCATTATCAGGCAATTTGCGGCCAATACAAGGTGCCTTGCCGATGGCGTTTGCAGCATCAAAATCAAACCGCCAATTGGTGTTACCCAAGAGCAACGGTGATGAAGCGAGTCTGGTTAGTGCAGCACAAATTATCGCGGCTAATTCACTTACCGAGGTATATTTGCATTTATGTAATAAACGAAAAATAGCAGCTCACATAACCAAAAAAGTAAAAGTGACTCCGTCTACCTACGGCGATATGTCTGAAATTGTTGAGCAACAACACGCTAAACGAGCACTGGAAATCGCTGCGGCAGGCGCTCACAATATATTGTTTTTTGGACCGGCTGGCACCGGAAAAAGCATGTTAGCGAATAGATTACTGTCTATTATGCCTGAGTTAGACGAGGAATCGGCCTTGACGTCAGCTTCGATTCGTTCGATTTCGGGTGATAAAATTTGCCCATCAACCTGGCGTAATCGAGCATTTAGACAGCCCCATCACACCTGCTCAGCCATCGCACTTGTCGGCGGCGGCAGCTACCCAAAGCCAGGAGAGATTTCATTAGCTCACAAAGGGGTTTTATTTCTGGACGAGTTGCCCGAGTTCGGCAGACACATACTAGATGTATTGCGCGAACCGATGGAAACTGGGGTAATTAATATTTCACGTGCGGCCCAAAAAGTGGTTTATCCGGCTGATTTTCAGTTGGTATGTGCAATGAACCCGAGTCCAACGGGCGATATAGATGACCAACGCGCAAACCCCGATCAGGTGCTTCGTTATTTGAATCGAATTTCTGGTCCTTTTCTGGACCGCATAGACCTACAAGTCAATGTACCCAAAATTGATTTGAGCAAGGCCTTAAAAATAAAACACCAAAGCAAGCTAGTAGTCGAGGCTTTGCACACAAGTACAGTTAGTCATCTGCACGCAATGAAAATAACCGTCAATTCAGATGCTGATACCTCTATTAATCTCGCTTGTTCTGATGATGCCCGACGTCCCAACGTTGCAGACCAAGATAGCCAGCACTTGGCGCAATCGAGTAACAGCCGAATGAGTGGCGCTGCAGCGCAACCGCTTAATAACGATATCGAGACCAGCGAAATAGTTAAACGCCGTGTAATAGCAGCGCAAGAGCGTCAGTTCAAACGCCAAGGCAAATTAAACAAAAGCTTAAGTGGTAAAGAAATTGAGCAGTATTGTCCATTGAGTGAAACCGAAAGTTTATTTTTGAGTAAAGCAATGCAGAGCATGAATTTGTCGATGCGTGCGTATCATCGGACAATGCGAGTAGCTCGAACCATTGCAGACTTAGAATGCGTTGAGCGGGTAAACCAACAACACTTGGCCGAAGCCCTAAGTTTTAGGAGCTTTGACCGAATGTTAAATGAACTCACTGAGTGAACTAGCTATCCTCGTCCGCTTGGAAAATCGTTTCAATTTGCATGTTGAAGAGCCTCGCAGCTTTAAATGCCAGCGACAAACTAGGGTCATACTTGCCTTTTTCTATAGCAATAATGGTTTGTCGCGAAACATCCAATTCAGCTGCAAGGTCGGCCTGAGTCCAATTGCGCTCAGCTCTCAATACCTTAAAACGATTTTTCATGAATACTTCCTGTGTGCTAACACCATAGCAATAGCATAGGAAAGCCCCATCACAAAAAGTACGCTGGAGGGGTTGGGTTGAAATTCAACTAAGCGGATTGACTCAAGTAGACCATATACCGCACCAAACACCATACTGACGCCCAATGAAAGGGCCATAGCGACCAGATGAATACGTTGCTGGAGTTCGTCTAAATCTTCCAAATGCTGTTTATTTGCCATAATCATCTTATAACCCATGACCAAATTGAGGATAATAGCGCATATAGAGATAGCCTTGTGATAGTCCCAAAACAGCAATGGACCAAAAGCCACAAGCGCTAAACTTAGCAGCCATGCACCCGTCCAAATAGCCAGTTTTTTTGTATTACGTTTAGATTTTTTGACAATGCTATTAGTGTTTGTCTTGCTTTGTATATCGTTCATGTTTTTACCTTTGTGTTTAGCCTAAGGCACGTTTGGCTAAGCCAAACAGTCACGTAGTTAGTTGATAGCATGTTGCTCAAAACCTGATATCAAAACGAGCCGTCATACCAACATATGAAAAATGCATAAGCGTTGCTCATACCGAAAGGCCTTTTAATTAATTATTACCGCAGAATTTAGATTAAAATTCGTTGTTATTGGGTAAAGCGTCCTTTACTTATAGACAAGTTAAGCTTACTTTAGCACAATGTCAAGTAAGCTTAACTTATTGTCTTGAATTGAATACACTAACTTTCGAAAAGATCAATCATGACACGCATCAAAGCTTCGTTTTCCCGTTCGCGCAAAAAGCACAGACCTAGCAAGTACGGCTCAATATCGTTTACCTCAATACTGGTGACTTTTGTTTTCGCTACCGAATTATCTAACACAATTTGCGGCACAAAACCGATACCCAAACCAAGGGCGACCATGCTAACAATGGCTTCGTTTCCTGACACACTGGCATACACTCTTGGCTTAACACCATGTTCGGCAAACCAATGATTTACCGTTCTTTTAGATGGTCCAGCGGCTGGCATTACAACACTATGCTCGTGCCATTTTACCTCATCAATATTAGATATTTGAAGTGTTCTGGGAACAATAAGGACTAGAGGCACCTTATCAATTTGTATAAACGACAGATGGTCAGGGAACTCTGGAGTGTGAATAGCAATCGCAATATCAGCTTTGTGCTGTTCAATCGTATCTATGGCGAGAGCGTGGTCACCGGTATCTAGTTTAAGTTCAATTTGAGGATATTGTGCCTGCAGCTTATCTAACAGCTTCGGCAAATGACTTTGGCTTGCCGTTACTGAGCAATATAACGATAGCGAGCCACTCAATTGGGTTTGCTGTTGGCCAATATCAGCACGCACCTGTAACCACGCATTTAAGGTTAATTCAGCGAATTCCAAAAAGCGTTGTCCTGCAGCAGTTAGTTTAACACTGCGATTGTTGCGCACAAAGAGCGCTGCGCCACACTCCTCTTCTAAGCGACTAATGGCACGCGACAAGGTGGGCGGTGAAACAAACATGGCTCGCGCAGTTTTGCCAAAATGTAAGCTTTTAGCTAAATGTCGGAACATTTGTAGCGCCTTTAATTCCATTTTTCTTCGCCTGTTATAAAGCTAAAATAGCAATCTAATTAATTTAATGTTTCATATTATGAAATATTAAGTTTCAAATATATCACTTTATAAAATAAAATGTTTTGCCTATTATAATGACATGTCGTCACAGACACAAAAATTAACACTCAATCAGCTTTTAATTATTTAGTGATTTGAGTGAGATGCTTGAAAAGCAGATTCAAAAATTATCGGACAATAAATGACAAATTATTTCAATACTTTACCGTTACGTAAGCAGCTGGACCAACTCGGTCAGTGCCGCTTTATGCACAAAAACGAATTCGCAGACGGATGTGATTACCTCAAAGGCCAATCAATTGTCATCGTAGGCTGCGGCGCACAAGGTTTAAACCAAGGTTTGAACATGCGTGACTCTGGTTTAAATATCAGCTATGCATTACGCCAAGCTGCCATTGATGAAAAGCGCGATTCGTTCGTGCGAGCTTCATCAAATGGCTTTACCGTTGGGACCTATCAAGATCTAATCCCAGGCGCAGACTTAGTCTATAACTTAACGCCTGACAAACAACATTCAAGCGTCGTTGAAGCAGTTATGCCACTTATGAGAAAAGGCGCAACACTCGGCTATTCGCATGGTTTCAACGTGGTTGAGGAAGGTCAACAGATTCGTGCTGATATTACGGTAGTTATGTGTGCACCGAAATGTCCGGGAACAGAAGTGCGTGAGGAATATAAACGTGGATTTGGCGTACCAACACTTATTGCTGTGCATCCAGAAAATGATCCTGAAAATAAAGGTTGGGCAACAGCTAAAGCATTAGCTAGCGCAACTGGTGGCGATAGAGCAGGTGTACTTGAAAGCTCTTTTGTTGCTGAGGTGAAGTCAGACTTGATGGGCGAGCAAACTATTTTATGCGGCATGCAACAGGCAGGCGCCATACTCGCTTTTGATAAGATGGTAGCCGACGGTGTCGACCCAGCCTATGCAGGTGCCTTGGTTCAATATGGTTTAGAAGCCATCACTGAAGCGCTGAAAATCGGCGGCGTAACCAACATGATGGATAGATTATCTAATCCTGCAAAGATCGTTGCTCACGAATTATCAGTTGAACTAACGACATTGATGCGTCCTCTATTTGAAAAGCATCAGGACGACATTATTAGTGGTCACTTTTCAACGACCATGATGGAAGATTGGGCCAATGGCGACGCTAATTTGTTGATGTGGCGAGAAGAAACAGGTCAATCTGGTTTTGAAAATGCACCTGTATATAACGGTAAGATTTCTGATCAAGAGTTCTTTGACAAAGGCATTTTGCTAGTGGCAATGATTAAAGCCGGCGTTGAGCTTGCGTTTGATGTGATGGTTGAAGCCGGTATTTTACCTGAGTCGGCGTATTACGAATCATTGCATGAAACACCACTTATCTCTAATACAATCGCTAGAAAGCGCTTATATGAAATGAACGTGGTTATTTCAGATACTGCTGAATATGGAAACTATTTATTTGCAAACGCGGCAGTGCCGTTGCTGCAGAAACACTTAATGCCAAAAATCACTGCCGAACATATTGGTAGTGGCTTGGCTGACCAGTCCACGGGCGTGGACAACAAGAAACTCGTGCTAGTTAACCATGCAATTCGTTCTCATGGAGTCGAAAGTGTTGGCGAAAAACTTCGCGGATACATGATCGACATGAAAGCAATTGTTGAGTCTGCGTAAGTAATAATTGTGCCGTCAGTTTGTTAATCTCAAACTGGCTGCATGACTTGCTTAACGAAACAGGAACAAGCATTGGTTTCATAATATTTTCTGTCGTTAGGTGCTTTAAATAAGCCCCTTTTGCCCGGCCTTTTTGGTCGGGCTTTTTATTTCTAAATGGTTCGTTACAGCAACGGTGAAAGTAATGGCGGTTTGCCGTACCGTATCCTCAGCGCGTTCATTGCAGGTAGCACCCCTAATCTTAAGATCAACCAACGTTCAATTGCGTACTTTCTTGGGTAGTTCATAATTAACAAGCCGGCTAATATCATCATGATCCCTTGTCCGGGTAAAAATAACAGGACAAATCCAACACACAAAAAGACTGCGCCTAATAAATTCTTTGCTGCTTTAATCAGCAGGTTAATTATTGGGTGACGCCGATTAATCTTCAAAGGCTTTTCACACATAAAATAATCAGCCGGGATTTTTGTGATCAATATGGGCACCATTGCGAATGTTAAGACTGCCGTTAGCAGCGACGCGAACACTAATAGGCCGGCATGCTCGATGCTAAAATTAACTAAGGTATTCCATAATGAAGCGGCACTTTCAATATTCATGGTATTTTAAATTCGGCTAACAAGGGTGCATGATCAGATAAACGACTCCATGGCTTCCCATGCAGTGGTTTACTTTCAATGATATCGAGCCCGCGGTAGTATATACGATCCATTGATAACATCGGCAGCCAAGATGGGAAAGTACGAGCATAAGCGCCATGACTGTCTTTAAATACTTCTCTGATACCTAATTCCTGACAAAGATAGAGCTCGGCACGTGATCGCCAATCATTGAAATCGCCTGCAATAATCAATGCTTCATTGCGCGGCACAGATGAATTAATACGCTGACTCAAGGTTACAATCTGGCGTTCCCTCTCACGTTCAAACAACCCAAGATGCACACACACGACATGAATTTTTTGGTCACTGCCAGGCAGCTTAATAACACCATGCAAAAGGCTGCGACTTGCTGAGCGCATGATAGATACATCGATATTTTCCCACTCTATAAATGGGTATTTACTCAATATAGCATTGCCATGATGACCCGCCTTGTATATGGCATTTTTTCCATAGGCATGATGAGGCCAGACTTCATCCGCAAGAAATTCAAACTGATTGTTATTATGCCAGTCATCAAAACGTTTCTTGGATATCTGACGATCGCCCTGAATTTCCTGTAAAAATACTACATCAGCATCAATGTTTCTTAGGGCGTTTTTAATATCATGCAATATGAAACGAGAATTGCTAGTATTAAAGCCCTTGTGAACGTTGTAAGTAAGTACTTGTATAGAAGTATTGGACATAAACTTATTGAATTATTCAGTTACTTTATTATTATAAAGTATACGCTTGTCGTCAATTTATCAAAATAAAACCGCTTTCGTGTTTTAAATTAATCACTTAGATTTAATATGAACCTTGAACTATTACAACTACTGTTATTGATTATAATCGCCAATGGTACACCGATATTAAGTCGAGTACTGTTATACGACGCAGGCTAGGCATACGACCAAGTGGTATGGCGCCATTACTTGATCAAGTTCCCGAATCACTCTTCCCTGCTGTCATGATGAAAATAACTTTTGAACTTGATACGGTAGCACTTATAGTATTGGATATAGCGTTTATCATAATCGAATTATTACTCTCACAAACGCTATACAAATTGAGCATTCGCAAGAGACCTTACTAATTATTTTCAGGAAAAGACATGAGCTCAATCAGATAACCCCGTTAGGGTCACATCTTGATAGCTGGGGCGATTTTGTAATCTACACAACAATCGCTATTTGTGCGTGGATACTTTGGCCCGATATCATTCAACGTGAGGTTGTGTACTTTTTATTGATCGTATTGAGTTTTACTGTACCGGTCATCATCGGTTTCATCAAATTTCGTCAATTTACCAGTTACCGCACTTGGGGTGTAAAGCTTGCAGTCGCTATCACGGTTATCGGGTACATTCTATTGTTCACCGGGCTGTCAGACTGGCCATTTCGACTGGCCGCATTTCTGTGTTTAGCTGGCGCCATTGAAGAGATTGCAATCACACTGCTCATTAAAAATGAACACGTTGACGTCAGCTCATTATTGCAAGCGATAAGGTACCGTAAAGACAATTACTAGGTTAAGGGCCTTGGATAAACTACAAAGTCATCTGGTTAAAAAATAATCGCTTGTCATTTGTATATTTAGTGCCATACTCCTTTTTTTCCTACCAAACAAGTAACAATCCAAAGCACAATGAAACCTTCAGTGTCTATTAGTGGCCTCGTTTTTTTATGTCTGTTGTATATTGCATCAGGTACAGTAATCTATTTGGCAAGTACAACTCAATATATCGCCTCTGATTCACTAACAAGTGCCCGGCTTGTCATATTTCTAATTCTTGCACCCATCATTATTAAATACATTATTCAGTTAATCGCTATTCCGTTTTACAGTCTGGTAGAAAAGGGTCAACAATCACAATCGGTACTAAAAACCGACTACTCTGTTACTGTCCTAATACCGGCCTGGAATGAAGAAATGGGTATTTTAAAAACACTCAAGTCAGTATTACAAACTGGGTATGCAAAGCTTGAAGTGATTGTTATTAACGACGGCTCCACAGACAACACTCATCAGTTAGTAACCGACTATATCCACACTTATCAAGCTGACCTTTCTGCAACGGCGCAGGTAAAATATTTTGAATTACCCAATGGCGGTAAAGCTAAGGCTCTCAATTATGGATTGAAAAACGCATCGGGAGAAATCATCATAACCATCGATGCCGACAGCGTGATGGAAACCAAGGCTATTACCAACATCATTAAACGATTTACTGATGAAAACGTTGCTGCTGTTGCTGGAAATGTCATTGTAGGTAACAGAAGAAAATCCATAGAACTAATGCAACAACTAGAATATCTTTATGGATTTTTCTTTAAGCGTGCCGATTCAATATTTAATTCAGTCTATATTATTGGTGGAGCTGCCGCTGCTTATCAGAAGAAGGTGCTGAATGAGTTAGGCGGCTTTGATGAAGATATAATTACTGAAGACATTGAAATGTCTACACGAATATTAGGGGCGGGGTATAAGACTCGTTACGCTGCTGATGCCGTGGTTTACACTGAAGGACCATCAAACTTTAAAGACTTATTTAATCAACGATTAAGATGGAAGTTTGGTCGATTGTTAACCTTTATAAAGCATCGTAATTTATTTTTTAGTTGCAATAAAATGCACTCTCCATATCTGACTTTTTTGCTGTTACCTCTCGCTGTTTATGCAGAAATCACGTTATTGTTCGAAGCTTTATTATTAGCTGTATTCTATGCTTACACTATTCATACAAACGATTATATACCCTTGGTTTTTGTTATTAGTTTTATTTGTTTTGTTATCATCATACAAATTATTGTCGATTCGAAATCACGTTTTCATTCAAATCTTTTAATTCTTGCTCCGGTAGCGTGGATTATTTTTTACATTATCGATGCTGTCGAATTTCAGGCTTTGGTGAGAAGCTTAATCAGGCTCAAGAAAAAGCAAAGCGTAGAATGGCAAAAGTGGGTAAGGCTTGGACTAAAAACACCACCGTAATTAAATTTACTCTTTCAGATCCAAAAGAGAGGTTCGAAATCGCTAATCTAATTGCAACTTCAGCTTACTGGCTCACTCGACTCCAAGTTCAACAAATAGCTCGTTACACGCATGGGGTTGTCAACACAAGTCGACCTTTTTCCTACTACCGTAAGGTGTTTTTCAATGATCGAAGTGAAGTTTCTATCTTAGAAACTTTGCAAGGCAAGAAGTTAGTCGATATTGGCTGTGGGTATACGCCTTATGCTGAAGATTCTATGTTTAGGGCTTGCTACCTACCATTTCGGGGTTCTGGGGACATCCCCTCCTATTGTAACACTTATCGCTACAGCCCACGCTCGATAGCACCTCCAGAGGCACCTCAATTTTCATTTTCGGCGTAAAACCATAATTATAGTAAAATATCGGTTTTTGTGAGCCAATCTATACCCTATTCAAAACGCCTGACCATACTCCACGAAGCAGAGATTAGCGACTTATTCGGCATTCCCAGCCTCTCGCTGAAAGCTTTGACTGAGTATAACCGTATGCTCAAGGCCATGTACTTACTGGATTATATTGATGATGCCAGCCTTCGAGGTTATGTGCAGCGAGCATTGAATCGTGGAGAGGCATATCATCAGCTACGCCGTGCCATTGCTCATGTGAATGGTAATAGATTCCGAGGGAAATCAGACGACGAAATCGTCTTGTGGAATGAATGCGCTAGGCTGTTAACTAACGCCATTATTTACTTTAACTCGCTGATACTGACACGATTACTCGAGCATTTTGAGGAGGAAGGTGACGACAAGAAGCCTGAAATTATCAAGCAAGTTTCACCAGTGGTCT